>OGOQ01000039.1_pt1 | contig 126969 bp, 138 predicted proteins | sample 1552691 | NCBI WGS metagenome assembly OGOQ01 (sample SAMEA2580209, study PRJEB22360) | human gut metagenome | biome: human gut; feature: human-associated habitat; material: faeces | place: Denmark | collected 2008/2010
CTGTTAGAAGCCACTTCCATAGGAACTACTGTACCGCATGGGAGGGGTAATTCACGGGGAAGTGCTATTCCGATGATCAAGACAGGATATCGACTGTTACAAGTAGATACGACAAACACAGCCAGTCAGATCGTATTTGCAGGAATAAGATTTGCGTTAGCAGGGCTTTTTGTCTTGATTTTTGCTTCTATACAGGAAAAGAAAGTGACATTGCCCGATGGAAAGATTCTAAAATATGCAGTTCCTGTCTGCCTTGCACAGACTGTTGGACAGTATTTTTTCTTTTATATTGGCGTGGCACATACATCTGGGGTGAAAGGTGGAATCATTACAGGTTTAGGAAATTTTATCGCAATCCTAATGTCATGTTTGATCGTACGAAATAAAAAACTAACGGGAAGAAAATTAACAGGATGCATCTTAGGATTTGCAGGAGTTGTCGTGATCAATCTTCTTGGAAATTCTTTGGATTTCGGCTTTACGATGATGGGAGAAGGATTCGTTTTGATTTCACAGTTAGCCTATGCAACATCCACGATATTGATCAATTACTATTCAAAAAAAGTATCACCAGTTATATTAAGTGGAACTCAGTTTTTTATTGGTGGAATTGTATTATTTTTAATCGGAAACGCAATGGGTGGACATTTAGATCATGTAACAGTTGGTGGAATTACGGTCGTGTTGTATCTTGCATTGGTATCTGCAGTTGCCTATACACTTTGGTCTGTATTACTTGCATATAATGACGTGTCAAAGGTAGCAATCTTCGGATTTGTGAATCCATTATGCAGTGTAATCTTGTCGGCATTGGTATTGGGAGAAGTCAAACAGGCATTTAATATCGGAAGTCTGATCGCACTCGCACTTGTATGTGTTGGAATTTATATTGTAAATGCAAAGAAGAATAACAAATCAAATGTTGAGTAAGGAGGAAAACATTATGAGATATGAAATTTTAGGTGAAACACTTCCAGTAGTTATCTGTTATCTGGAATCTGGAGAAAAAATGGTTACAGAAGGTGGAGGAATGTCTTGGATGTCTCCAAATATGAAAATGGAAACAACTTCGAATGGAGGAATAGGAAAGATCTTTGGAAGAGCGTTTTCAGGAGAAAAGATGTTCCAAAATGTTTATACAGCACAAGGCGGAGAAGGGATGATCGCCTTTGCTTCATGCTTCCCGGGATCTATCAAGGCATTTGAAATTGCACCTGGACAGGAAATGATATTACAAAAAAGTGCTTATCTTGCCGGTGAGAATGGAGTTGAGTTATCTGCATTCTTTAATAAAAAGATCGGAGCTGGATTATTTGGCGGAGAAGGTTTTATTATGCAGAAAGCATCTGGCCATGGTATCATGTTTGCAGAATTTGATGGTCATGTTGTGGAATATGAATTAGAGGCTGGAGAGCAGATTGTTGTAGACACTGGACATTTGGCCGCGATGACAGCAAGTTGTACGATGGAGATCAAAAGTGTTCCGGGTGTAAAGAATATGTTGTTTGGCGGAGAAGGAGTGTTTAACACAATACTTACAGGTCCTGGGAAAGTATGGCTGCAAACAATGCCAATCAGTAATGTAGCTGGAGTATTAAGCCCATATTTTCCAAGCTCTAGTAAATAGAGAAAAATATGAATAGATTAAGGAATGGGGAGTGATCAATATGGCCTTTTTTGACTATGATCGAAATGGGAAAAAAGATTGGAAAGACAATGCCAGAGAATATTATCTTTATAACAAATTAAAAGAAGATGATGCATCGAAGCATAGCCAAGGGAAGAAGGAATCATCCGATGATGGGAAATCAAATGTTGGGTGTGGTTCTGTACTATTGTGTTTTTTATTTATGTTTTGTATGATGTGGTTCGCTATGATGGTTGATTCATTATGCAAATAGAGGAGCATAGAACGATGACAAAGACAAAGGCTTATATTGCGATTGACCTCAAATCATTCTATGCTTCTGTGGAATGTAAGGAGCGAAATCGCGATCCTTTAACGACAAATCTTGTGGTTGCAGATCAAAGCCGGACGGAGAAGACGATCTGCCTTGCGGTATCTCCATCGCTGAAAAGCTATGGAATACCAGGCAGACCACGTTTGTTTGAAGTCGTGCAAAAGATTAAAGAAGTCAATAATACCCGTAGGTGGAAAGCTTTAAACAGAACATTTACAGGTTTGTCGGATGACAGCACAGAATTAAATGCGGATCCGACATTGAAGGTTGATTATATTGTTGCACCACCACGTATGGAATACTATTTGGAATATAGTGCCAAGATTTATAATATCTATCTGAAATATATTGCTCCAGAAGATATTTTTCCGTACTCAATTGATGAAGTATTTATAGATGCAACAGATTATCTGAATACTTATCAGATGACTGCAAGGGAACTTGCCATGACTATGATACGAGACGTTTTGAAAACAACGGGAATTACAGCAACCGCCGGAATCGGAACGAATATGTATCTGTGCAAGATTGCGATGGATATCGTAGCAAAGCATATTAAACCGGATAAGGATGGCGTAAGGATTGCCGAATTAGATGAAATGTCTTACCGTAGGAAGCTATGGAATCACAGACCGCTTACGGATTTCTGGAGAGTAGGCAAAGGCTATGCGAAGAAGTTGGAAGAACACGGTCTTTTTTCAATGGGAGATATTGCAAGATGTTCCATCGGAAAACCAAATGAATTCCATAATGAAGAACTGCTTTATAAGATGTTTGGGATCAATGCGGAACTGCTGATCGATCATGCCTGGGGCTATGAGCCTTGTACGATGGAGCAAGTCAAAGCGTACAAACCGGAAACCAACAGTGTATGCTCCGGGCAAGTACTTCACTGCCCATATGACTTTGATAAGGCAAAGTTAGTTGTAAAAGAAATGACTGATCTTATGACACTTGATCTGGTAGATAAGAGACTTGTTACTGACCAGATCGTATTGACCGTAGGTTATGATATAGAAAATCTAACGGATCCAGATAGATATAGGAAGTACAAGGGATCTGTTACGATCGACCGATATGGAAGGAAAGTTCCAAAACACGCTCATGGAACAACAAACCTGAAAAGGAAGACATCATCTACCATGCTGATCACAGATGCAGTGATGGAATTGTATGATCGGATCGTGGATAAAAATCTGCTGATCAGAAGAATCAATATCACAGCGAACAAGCTCGTGGATGAAAGTTTTTCAAAGGAAGAAGAAACGTATGAGCAGCTTGATCTTTTTACAGATTATACGGTAAAGGAACAGGAACAAGCCGAAGAAGAGGCTGTTTTAGAGCGTGAGAAACGGATGCAACAGACAATGCTCACAATCAAAAAGAAGTTTGGGAAGAACGCTATCTTGAAAGGAATGAACCTTCAGGAGGGAGCAACAGCAAAAGACCGTAATGAGCAGATCGGCGGACATAAAGCATAGAAAGTAAGTATTCAGTGTCAATGGAGGAAGATTATGAAGGATCAGTACAATCATAAATACGATGATATTATCAATCTGCCGCATCCAACTTCAAAGAAGCACCCTCGTATGTCACTTTATGCCAGGGCAGCACAGTTTTCGCCTTTTGCGGCACTTACCGGACACGAAGCAGCTATTAAAGAAACTGTAAGACAAACAGATGCAAAACAGGTGTTGAGTGAAGAAGTTATAGCAGAATTAAATAAAAAGTTATATCTGATCGCTGAAACGATCGGTACACAACAAATGGTTGAGATCACGTATTTTGTACCAGATACTAGGAAAGATGGGGGAGCATATATTACCTGTTCTGGTTGTGTAAAGAAAATTGATAAATATAAACACACAGTTGTTATGACAGATCAGACGATCATCCCTATTGAACAGATAAGTAATATAGAGGGAGAAATGTTTGAAGAATAGTAATGGTGCCTGATTCAAATAAGAATCAGACACCATTGCTGTTTCATAAAAAGCTACATACTCTGATGGAATGTACGACGAATCACTTCTTCCTGCTGTTCGCGTGATAATCGATTAAAGTTCACGGCATATCCAGAAACACGGATCGTAAGTGTTGGATATTTTTCTGGATGTTCCATAGCATCGATCAAAGTTTCTCTATGCATAACATTTACATTCAAATGATGTGCACCTTGAACAAAGTATCCGTCTAAGATTGTTGTAAGGTTTTGTACTCGTTGTTCCTGATCTTTTCCAAGCGCATCTGGTACGATGGAAAAGGTATTGGATACACCATCCTGACATACATCGCGATATGGAATTTTAGCGACAGAGTTTAAGGATGCAAGAGCACCATTTTCGTCTCGTCCATGCATTGGGTTTGCACCTGGAGCTAAAGGTTCTCCGAGTTTTCTTCCATCTGGTGTGGATCCGGTTTTCTTACCATACATAACATTGGATGTGATCGTTAAAGCAGATAAAGTATGGATCGCATTTCTATAAATAGGATGTTTCTTTAGTTCGTCAGAGAAGAATGTTACTGTGTTAACTGCAAGATCATCTGCGCGGTCGTCATCATTTCCATACTTAGGGAAATCACCAATGGTTTCAAAATCAATTGCTACACCATTTTCATTGCGGATTGGTTTTACAGTTGCATATTTGATCGCTGATAGAGAGTCTGCAGCAATAGACAGACCAGCGATTCCATAAGCTGCGATTCGCTCTAAGTTTGTATCATGAAGAGCAAACTGGCTGGCTTCATATGCGTATTTATCATGCATAAAATGAATGATATTTACTGTATCAACATATAATTCAGCAACATAAGTCATAACTTTCTTATAGTTTTCCCATACTTTGTCAAAATCCAGAACGTCATCTGTAATCGGTTCGATTCCAGGAACAACCTGGATTCCTTTTTTCTCGTCAATTCCTCCATTGATCGCATAAAGCAGTGATTTTGCCAGATTGCAGCGGGCTCCGAACAGCTGTGTCTGTTTTCCAACCTTCATTGCAGATACACAACAAGCGATCGCATAATCATCCCCATAGACTGGACGCATAACATCGTCATTTTCATATTGGATAGAATCCGTATCAATAGAAACTTTAGAGCAAAAATGTTTAAAGTTGTCTGGCAGTTTTTCAGACCATAAAACAGTTAAGTTAGGCTCTGGAGCAGTTCCAATGTTATATAAAGTATGAAGATAACGGAAAGAGTTCTTAGTAACCAGAGGTTTTCCATTAATACCAACTCCACCGATAGACTCTGTGATCCACGTAGGATCTCCACCAAATAGCTCGTCATATTCAGGAGTTCTTAAATGTCTTGTCAGACGAAGTTTGATGATAAATTGATCGATCAATTCCTGAGCTTCTGTTTCTGTGATCACTCCATTTTTAAGATCTCGTTCAATATAAATATCAAGGAATGTAGAAGTACGTCCAAGGGAAGTTGCAGCTCCATTATTTTCTTTTGTTCCCGCAAGATATCCCATATAAACCGCCTGAACAGCTTCTTTCGCATTTTTTGCAGGTTTTGAAATATCAACACCATAAGATGCAGCCATTTCTTTCATTTTAGAAAGGGCACGGATCTGCTCAGAAATTTCTTCACGCAGACGAATGCGGTCTTCTGTCATAGGTCCATCTTCAAAGTCTAGATCTTTTTGTTTTTCTTCGATCAAGTGGTCGATTCCATAAAGAGCAACACGACGGTAGTCTCCAATAATACGTCCACGTCCATAAGCATCAGGAAGTCCTGTTAGAAGTCCAGCAGTTCTTGCAAGACGAGTACGTTTTGGATAGGCATCAAAAACCCCTTCATTGTGTGTTTTTCTGTATTCATTAAAATGGCGGTCGATCTCTTCATTTAGTTTATAACCATATTGTTCCAGTGACTGGTGCGCCATACGTTTACCGCCATATAGATTGACAATACGTTTTAGGGGTGCATCTGTCTGAAGTCCAACGATCACCTCATTTTCTTTATCAATATATCCAGGTGCGAAGTTCGTGATACCAGAAATGATATCTGTCTCAACATCTAAAACGCCTCCTTTTTTCAATTCTTCAGCAAGCAGTTCTTCACATTTATTCCAGACTTTTTTTGTTTTCTGAGATACATCAGCTAAGAAAGAGTCATCTCCTTCATAGAGAGTGTAGTTTTTCTGTATAAAATTTCTTACATTGATTTCTTTTGTCCAGACACCATCGTTGAATCCATTCCATTCGTTTAACATGATTTTTCCTCCGTAAAATAAACATGATCAAAATAGGTTTGTTGTAACATCTCTGTTTTCTTTTTATCCATGGCAGGTACACCTTCTAAAGAATAAGGAATATTCATAACTTTATATTTGTTGGTACCAAGTAAATGATAGGGAAGCAACTCAACTTTCTCTACATTAGGAATCTTTTGAATATAAGCTTTTAACTGAGCCATATGATCTTCGCTGTCAGTAATTCCTGGAACAACGACATGGCGAATCCATATCTTAGTCTGATGTTTTTTTAAAGCATTCAAAAATTCTTCAAAACGATCCATTGATCTTCCTGTCATTTTCTCATAATCCGTTTTATGGATGTGTTTCAGATCAAGAAGAACAAGATCTGTATGGTTTAAAATCTCATCATAATCAGAAAGTCCATAACCTGCAGTGTCGATGCAAGTGTGAATGCCTTCATTCTTGCATAGTTTTAAAGTCTCTTTTAAAAAATCAGGTTGTAATAAAGGTTCTCCACCAGAAAAGGTAACACCACCATCTTCTTTAAAATAAGGTTTAAATCGTCGGATCTTTGCAACAAGTTCTTCCGGTGTGTATTCGGTTCCGCCAGACAATTCCCAAGTATCAGGGTTATGGCAGAAACGACATCTTAGAGCACATCCTTGTAAAAAGATAACGGTTCGTATCCCTGGTCCATCAACCAGACCCATCGATTCGATGGAATGGACATGACCAACTGTCATAGTATTCCTCCTTATGGATGATACGTACTTAGGACAAGTACGTAAAAAGTTAACAGGATCAATATCTGAACGATGAAGCGTTGTAAAAATAGAATAAAAAAAACGCCGCACGTCCAGACAGATTGCCCAGACGGTCGGCGATTAATGATCATACTTCCATGTGGTTAATTCCACGTGCTCCGTCAGTTATATGACCTTATGGCTATAAGATACTATAGAAAATGAGATTCGTCAACCCCTTAATTTTGTCGAAAAGCTTCACAAATTGTACAAAAAGTGATACAATATAGTTATCAAAACAACTTAAAGGAGGATATGCCTATGAAGCTAGAGAAATTGCAGTTCGTTGTAGAAGATGGAGTTGGTATCATCACAATGAACTATATGAAGAATCTTAATGCAATTGATGATCAGATGGCAGACGAGTTGATGTACGTGGTAGATACTTGTGAGAATGACCCGAATGTAAAAGTTGTTGTTTTAAAAGGAATGCCAAAGGCATTTTCAGCAGGAGGAGACATTGGATACTTCTATAACCTGATCCAACAAGGTGGAGAAGTGAATATGGATTCTCTGATCAGTAAAGTTGGCAATGTAACCGATGGTCTAAAGCGTATGAGTAAGCTTGTGATCTCAAGTGTAAGTGGAGCGGCAGCAGGTGCAGGAGTAAGTCTTGCATTTTCAGGGGACTTTGTTGTATGCGCAGACAATGCGAAGTTTATTATGGCATTTGTGAATCTTGGACTAGTTCCAGATACCGGTGGAACGTACCTGTTTGTTAAGAGTCTTGGAATTCAGAAAGCAATGGAACTGTGTGTTACAGGAAGACCAATGAAAGCACAGGAAGCAAAAGATGCCGGAATGGTATATGATGTAGTTCCAGCGGAGGAATTAGATGATACCGTTATGAAACTTGCTAAGAAATTTGCTAGTGGACCATTACTTTCTTACAAGAATATCAAGAAACAGATTTATCAGGCAGGGCTTGCTGATTATAAGAAATACCTGGATGAATGTGAGATTCCGACACAGCGTGAATGTGCGGCATCTTCTGATTTTATAGAAGGAGTCAAAGCTTTTATGGAGAAGAGAAAGGCTGAATTCAAAGGAGAATAAAGCCAGGATCAAACCATGAACATAGAAGGGAGGTCACGCCTTTGAAATCAAAAGTTGTAACAAGAGAGGAAGCGCTCTCAAGAATTCATGATGGACAGACGATCATGTTTGGAGACTGGCATGGAGAATTTGCAGCAGATGAGATCATTGATGGAATGTTAGAAAAAGGAATCAAAGACATTGATGCGATCGCTGTATCTGCTGGAATGGCGGATCAAGGAGTCGGAAAGCTGATCAAAGATCACAGAGTTAAGAGTTTGATCACAACACATATTGGGTTAAACCCGATCGCCAAGGATCAGATGTTTGCAGGAGAACTTGCGATAGAATTTAGTCCGCAAGGAACCTTTGCAGAAAGAATCCGTTGTGGTGGAGCAGGCTTAGGTGGCTGTCTGACACCAACAGGACTTGGTACAGAAGTAGAAGAAGGTAAACAAAAACTAACGATCGATGGCAAAGAATATCTTCTGGAATTACCATTGCGTGCAGATGTTGCTTTGATCAAAGCAACGAAAGCAGATACTGCAGGTAATATTTCATTCCGAATGAATTCCAGAGCAACAAACAGTACGATGGCTATGGCTGCTGACACGGTGATCGTTGAAGTCGAAGAGATCGTGGAAGTGGGTGAACTAGGACCAGAAGAGATCGATGTTCCAGCACCTGTGATCGATATGATCTATGAAAGAACCGGTGAGAAACGACCAATGTGTCCAATGTGGCAGCGAGCCAAAGCAAAAGCGGAAGGAGGTCAGTGATATGGCAGGATTGACAGGAAGAAAGCTGATCGCATCACGATGTGCAAAGTTTTTTAAAGATGGAGATTTTGTAAATCTTGGTATCGGAGTTCCGCTGATGTGTGTAAATTATCTCCCAGAAGGTGTGGATCTGTGGCTGGAAGCAGAGATTGGAACCGTCGGAAGTGGACCAACCCCAAGCTGGGATAAAGCAGATATTGATGTTATTGATGCTGGCGGACAGCCTGCATCTGTGATCAAAGGTGGAAGCGTGTATGATCATGAGATGTCTTTTGCATTTATACGTGGCGGACATATTGATGCAGCAGTTCTTGGTACACTTCAGGTAGACCAAGAAGGCAATATCGCTAACTGGACGATTCCAGGGAAGATGGTGCCAGGAATGGGTGGTGCCATGGATCTGTGTGCCGGAGTGAAGAAGATCATCGTAGCAACAGACCATTGTGAAAAGAGTGGAAAGTCTAAGATATTAAAGAAATGTACACTTCCTTTGACAGGAGTTCATTGTGTAACAGATATCGTAACAGAACGCTGCTATTTTGAAGTTACAAAAGATGGTCTCGTGTTAAGGGAACTTGCAGAAGGATATAGTGTAGAAGATATCCTTGCATGCACAGAAGCTGATGTGATCGTACCGGATGAAATTGGTGTTATGAGCTGATAATAGACGCAGGAAAGCATATAGAAAAACAGCACTGTACAGGAATAAAATTCCCAATGCAGTGCTGTTTTTATTAGTTTATTTAATCTTCTTTTGGCAATGCAATATTTAAAATAATTGCAACAAGTGCCGCAGGTACAATACCAGATCCTCCGAAGATCAACTGAATTCCTTCAGGTAGTCCAGAAAGAACTGTGCTGTTTGCACCGATTCCATATCCAAGTCCGAGAGCTACAGATACGACAGTAATATTTCTCATTGTTAGTGGTTCTTTTGTGATCAGCTGAATACCACTGATCACGATAGAAGAGAACATCATAACAGCTGCTCCACCTAATACGCTCTGTGGCATGATAGAGATCAATGCAGCAAGTTTTGGAAATAATCCACACAGGATTAAGAAGATTGCTCCTGTTGCAAGTGCAAAACGGTTTACGATCTTTGTCATAGTAACAAGACCAACATTCTGGCTGAATGATGTATTTGGTAAAACACCAAAGAATGCTGCGATCGTAGATCCGATACCATCACAGACAACACCACCAGAAAGCTCAGAATCTGTAGCTTCTCGATCCATACCACCTTCGATAACTCCGGAAATATCTCCGACTGTTTCTACAGCAGTTACAATAAACATGATAAGTACAGGGACGATCGCTCTTGCATCAAAAATGATTTTTACAGGCATAAATTTTGGAATGGCAAACCATCCAGCCTGAGCAACTTTATCCCAGTTTAACACCCATGCTTTTGTATACTCTACACCATCTGCATTGACAGCAGTTGTAGGAAGTACAACACCCATGATTCCTGCGATAATGTATCCTGCGATAATTCCGATCAGTACAGAAGAAGCACTTGTGATACCTTTCGTTCCATGTTTTAATGCAATGATGATCACAAGAACAATTGTTCCAAGTAACAAGTTCTCGATTGAACCGAAATCATTAGCAGAATTTCCTCCACCAAAAGAATTCACACCAACACCGATCAGTGATAATCCGATGGAAAGTACAACCGTACCAGTTACGACAGCTGGGAAAAATCTTCGAAGTGGTTTTAACATAAATCCTAATACAGATTCAAATAACCCACCGATAATGGAAGCACCCATGATCGCACCATATCCAAGGATTCCACCACCCATAACAGATGCAACACTGCTACAGACACCGATAAATCCTGAACTCGTTCCCATGATGATTGGAACTTTTCCACCGATCGGTCCGATCGCGTACAACTGGATCAGTGTAACAATTCCGGCAATTAACATTGCATTTTGTAAAAGCGCAATCTGAACGTCTGCAAATTCGGTTCCAGAAGCAATACCACAAGCCCCTGTAATGATAAGGACTGGAGTAAGGTTACCTACGAACATAGCGAATACATGCTGCAGACCAAGGAGAATCGCTTTTTGCAGCGGAAGTTTCCCGTAAAAGTCGTATTCCGCACCTTTGTTTTTCTCTTGATTCATTTTTCTTTCGTCTCCTTTTTTTTAATGCATGATGAGCAGTTTTATACTGCTATTTTTTACAGCATACTATTATAAAGGATTTGAATGAAAATGTATAGTTCTTTTTTTTAAGCATGTTTTTTTACATTGCAACCACACCATTTTCATGATAAAATTTACCCGAAAAACTTTCCAAAAGGAGTCAATGTACAGTGATAAGTTTAGGATTACTCTAGAAGATTTGGTAATTACTGTCCCAAACGCATCACATCTATTTTTGCAGACAAGAACGAAAGAGGAGAACTATAATATGAAAAAACCATTAAAAACAGTATTATTCCTAGCTTTTTTATGTATGACTTGCTGCACGATATCATTAAAAGCAACTTCCAAAGATATTTGTGCAGCACAGACGCAAAAAACTACAAAAGCATATAAAAAATATCTTGGAAAATGGGAAACCGTAAATTATAAAATGAACGTCAAAGTGATCAATAAGAATTATTTAAAAGCTGTGATCAAAGCAAAAAATGGAGATATTCTTACCATTAACCAGAAGATGCCAGTCAAAAAGAAAAATACATTGATGCTGACATCAAAAAAAGGAATCGAAGTAAAGGTTATCCTTCAATTTAAATACGGAAAACCTTATAAAGATTATAAGCGTAATACCATTGTAAATGGTCCAAATGTATTCCTTGCAGGAATGAATAAGACATGGAGTAACAGTACTTACTACAAAGAAACCAAAAATGGGAAAACAGTCCCTGTTATGCTCGTATATACAAAAACAATAAAGAAGAAATGACTTAAAAATATGGAGGTATAAAAAAATTAATGGAGAAAAAACAACCGATCATAGAATTAAAACACATCAAAAAGTGTTATACGAAAGATGTACCGGTTATTTATGATTTTAATCTGACAATAAATGAAGGAGAGTTTGTTACATTTTTAGGGCCTTCCGGATGCGGAAAGACAACCATCTTAAGAATGTTAGCAGGCTTTGAAACACCAACGAGTGGAGAAATCTTATTTAATGGAAAGGATATCAGTGAGCTTCCTCCAAATGAAAGAAAGTTTAATACTGTATTCCAAAAATATGCATTGTTTCCACATTTAAATATCTACGATAATATTTCTTTTGGACTAAAAGAAAAGAAAGTACCGAAGAATGAGATTAAAAAAAAGGTAAAGCGTGTGCTTGAAATCGTAGACTTAGAAGGATTTGAGAAAAGAAAGATTGACAGTTTATCTGGCGGACAGCAGCAACGTATTGCGATTGCACGTGCGATCGTAAACGAGCCGAGGATCTTATTATTAGATGAGCCGTTAAGTGCCCTTGATTATAAGATGCGTCAGGAGATGCAGATCGAGTTAAAAAATATGCATAAGGAATTAGGAATCACCTTTATCTTTGTCACACATGATCAGGAAGAAGCATTGATGATGTCTGATAAGATTGTTGTTATGTCAAAAGGCCAGATTCAGCAGGTTGGAACACCAGAAGAGATTTATAATAAACCACAGAATGCCTTTGTTGCTGATTTTATCGGGGAAAGTAATATTTTTGATGGTGTGAAAAAAGAAGGAAATCTGATCCATTTTGCACATCATGATTTTGTATGTCATGATGACCATGAACCTGGAACAAGACTAGATGTTGTCATCCGCCCAGAAGATGTTATTTTAACAACTCCAGACAAAGGAAAATTTACTGGAGAAGTGATCTCATGTCTATTCTGCGGTAAATTTTATGAAGTGGCTGTTTTATCAGACAAAAATGAAATTGAAGCACATATCTTACACGAGTTAACACCAGGAACAAAAGTTGGGGTTGATTTTACTGCAGATACGATCCATACGATGCCAAAGGATCTCAAAGTCAACCATTATATTGGTACAATAGACAAAGATGGTTGGTTAGAACTTACAGATGGTCGTATTCCTGTGAAGGAAAAAGAGCCAAAAGCACATCCTGAAGGTACAAGATTAAAAATGTATTTTCCATCAAAACTTGCAAAATTAAGTGATGATCCGGAAGAAGGATATTTTCAGGGAAATATCATCTCGATCATTTACAAGGGAGATCATTATAATTATCGAGTTTTAAGTGAGAATAAAGTAGAATATTCGGTTGATGATGAAGATTTATGGAATATCGGTGACTTTGTCAGTGTAGTAGTTCCAGAAGATGCCATGGTATTTGAGAGTGTTTCGGAGGATGCAGAATGAAAAATGATAGACTAAAAAGCATTCTGGGCATTCCGTATTTCCTATTTCTAGTCATTTTTGTTGTCTGTCCAGTATTGATCTTGCTGTATTATGCATTTACCAATGGAGCGGGTGAGTTTTCTCTTGCGAATTTTACATTGTTTTTTACAGACAGTAAAGCAATCGGAACTTTGATCTACAGTGTGATGGTTGCTGTCGTGACAACGATCGTCTGCCTTTTGATCGCATATCCAGTTGCGTATCTTCTTGCAAAGGGAGAATTCCGGCGAGGGAATGTTTTATTAATGTTATTTGTAATGCCTATGTGGATCAACTTCACTTTGCGTATCACGGCATTAAAAGAAATCTTAACATTGATCGAAGGAAATCTTGCATTTCATCCATTCCTAAATACCGTGATCGGTATGACTTATGATTTTCTCCCATTTATGATCCTGCCAATCTATAATACGATCGCGAAGATCGATCATAGTTATATTGAAGCAGCAAAAGACCTTGGTGCAAAGTCTTACCGCGTATTTTTACGAGTGATCCTACCATTGTCTATTCCTGGAATCATCAGTGGGATCACGATGGTATTTCTTCCATCTATGACGAATTACGTTGTGCTTGATATGATGTATAACAGCACATATATTATGGGAAGTCTTGTTGGAAGCTATTTCAGCATGTATGACTGGAACAATGGATCTGTTATTTCCATGATCCTCTTGATCTTAATCTTATTATTAAGTACCATCACAGGAGAATTTTCAGACAAGGAGGACAATGCATATGAATAAAAAAACAATACAAAGTGTTTTCCTTGGAATGGTTCTGTTGCTGATGTATCTGCCAATCTTGCTCTTAGCTGTCTACAGTTTTATGGATTCTGCGATCATTGGAAAATCTGGAAGTTTTACAGTGAAGAATTATGTCTATCTGTTTCATTCAGAAGACCTTAGATCCATGATCTTTGGAACACTCATCTTAGCTGTGGTCGTTGCAGTTATTTCAACAATCCTTGGAACTCTTGGTGCGATCGGTGCTTTTTATTCTTCAAAGAAACTAAAGAGACCGATCCATCTGATGAATCAGATTCCAGTTGTAAATGCAGATGTTGTAACTGGTTTTTCTATCTGTGTGTTATTGATCGTATTTTTTAAGATGGATAAAGCAAGTTATATTCCGCTTGTGATCGGGCTTGTATCCCTTTGCAGCCCGTTTGTATATCTATCTGTGATCCCTCGCCTAAAGCAGATGGATCCTCAGTTATATGAAGCTGCTCTAGACCTTGGGTGCTCCCCATTTGGAGCCTTAAGAAAGGTTGTGTTGCCACAGTTAACTTCCGGAATCGTTTCTGGATTTATGATGTCGATCACATTAACATTAGATGATTATTTTATCACAACTTATACAAAGCCATCAATGTTTGACACGATCAGCACGTATGTTGTTAATGCCACAAAAGGAGCACAGACTGATGTTAAAACAGCTCTATGGGCACTATCAACCATCATCTTTTTGATCGTGATCTTTGTTGTGATCGGTATGAACCATACAGGCAGGAAGGAGAATGATCATGAAATATAAAGTATTTTCTATCATTTTTTCAATTTTACTTGTAATCACGCTTCCCCTGGCTTTATGTTCCTGTAGTACACAAAAGAGTTCAAAAAACGATGAGATTATCTTAAGAATTGCAAACTGGGAAGAATATCTGGATGAAGGTGACTGGGACGATGATGAAGAAATCGAATTAGAGAATGGGAAAAAGATCATCGGGAGAAATTCGATGATCAAAGATTTTGAAAACTGGTATGAAAAAACATATCACAAAAAAGTGAAAGTTGAATATTCAACTTTTGGAACAAATGAAGATATGTATAATCAGTTGACGATCGGTGACACTTATGACCTGATCTGCCCATCCGAATATATGACGATGAAACTCATGGCTGAAGATAAAATATTAAAATATTCTGATGAATTTTGGGATACTTCAGATGCCAACAATTATTATGCGAAAGGGGTATCTCCTTATATTAAAAAATCTTTGGATCAGTTAAAATATCAAGGGCAGTCTGTAGGGGATTATACAGCCGGTTATATGTGGGGAACACTTGGTTATGTATATAATCCAAAGTATGTTTCCAGAGAAGATGCAGAAGACTGGGGTCTATTATTAAATCAAAAATACTATAAAAAGATAACTGCCAAAGATAGTGTCAGGGATTGTTATTTTGCAGTTCGTGGTATGCAGACGCAGAAAGAGATTTTAACAAAGAAATTTCAAAACCAGTCAAACTACAAAGAAAGATTATCATCCTTGTTAAATGATACTTCTGATCAAAGTATCCAAAATGCAGGAATGATCCTATCAAAGATCAAGGATAATGTATATTCTTTTGAAACTGACAGTGGAAAAGCTGACCTTGTCAGTGGAAAGGTGGTAGCTAATCTTCAATGGTCTGGAGACGGTGTATATTCTATGCAGCAGGTAGAAGAAGAAGGTATCAAATTACGTTATGCTGTTCCAAAAGCGAGTACGAATCTGTGGTTTGACGGATGGTGTATGTTAAAGTCTGGGATTGGAAAAGATAAAGAAAAGCAGCAGGCAGCACAGGCTTTTGTAAACTACATTTCAAGACCGGATAACGTTGTAAGGAATATGTACTATGTCGGATATACATCTGTGATCTCTGGAGGAGAAGATAAGACCATCTATAATTACATCAAATATATGTATGGAAGCGAAGATAAGAAAAGCGTTGATTATGATCTGAATTATTTCTTCCAACAAAATGGAGATAATTACAACTATGTAATGAAAACAAGTGAGGAAATGTCCAAAGGACAGTTATATGCCCAATATCCGACACAGGATGTTATGCGAAGAAGTGCTGTTATGACATATTTCGGAGATCAGGCAAATAAAAAGATCAGCCGAATGTGGATTGACATGAGATGTTTTGATCCTCGAATCAAGAAAAATAGTAAATAATATAAAACTGCAAGGGAATACAATAACTTTTGTTTGTTGTACTCCCTTGTAGTTTTGTTTATAAATGAATTTTGTTCAACTATAAATACACCAAAATCAGCCGATGAGATCAAGCCAATGTTAAATGGCTATCAAGGAAAAGTTTATACTGTCGATGCAAGAAAAATCTCTGTACAGGCTTTAGGAAAATATTTTCCAAACTCTCCAATGCTCGCAGCAGCTGTTACAGTCAGTGGCGTTATGAAAAAAGATGCTTTTATTTCTGAAATGCGAGCTTCTTATCAGCATAAATTTGCAAAGAAACCAGAAGAGCACAGGGAAGATTTAAACATTTATTTAAACCTGGAAATGAACATTTAATTAAAGAATTTCAGAAAGAGGTTGACAGACGTTGGGAAAATCTGTTATATAAATGTGATAGATAAAATAATAAAGTAAGGAAGTTTTATGGAATGACATTATTGACATACCAAGTTTTCAAGACAATCGCAGATGTAGGGAGTTTCCATAAAGCAGCGGATATCTTAGGATTAACACCCTCTGCGATCAGTCATGCCATCTCATCGATGGAAAATGAATTAGGATTTTCAGTATTGACAAGAAGCAAAGCAGGAGTCAGTCTCACAAACTATGGAGAGCAGCTATTACCATATGTAAATGCTGTATTGAACTGTGATGAAAGCTTAAAGCAGGAAATTGCTGAATTAAATGGATTAAAACAAGGAAAAGTAAAGATTGGAGTATTCTCCAGTGTATGTACCAGCTGGCTACCAGAGATCTTACATTCTTTTAAGAAGAAGTATACAGAGATTGACATTGAAGTCTTTCAGGGAACTTACGATGATGTTGTATACTGGATCAAGAACGGAGTTGTAGATCTCGGATTTTTATCCGTATCCAGTGCAAAGGATATTCCGATCGAACCATTATATCGTGACGAATTACTCTGTGTTCTGCCGAGTGGTACAAAAGCAAATAAAAGTACAAATTATATTGATATTGAAGAAATGAAACATCATCAATTTGTAACACAACGAGACAGTACCGATGCAGATATCCAGAATTTCTTAAAAGAGAATTCGCTGCAAGTACAATCGAACTATCATGTAGTTGATGATTTATCAACGATCGCACTTGTTGAGAAAGGATTTGGAATCTGTCTGATGCCGAAACTTGTTATGACAGATATTCCATATAAAGTTGATAGTTATCCAACAAAACCACCTGCAAGCAGGATCATCGGACTTGCAGCTATGAATCCGAATTTTATGGCGCCTGCTGTTCGCACAATGTTTAATCATATTGTAGATAAATATCAAGAAAACGAGTTTAAAAAATAATTTCCTTGTGCTAAAATATACCTGTATGGATTTTATATTTTAGGAGGTAGCATATGCAAGTTAAAGGTGTAAGATTATATGCAAAAGACGATATCCGTCTGGAAGAATTTGAACTCCCAGAGATCAAGGACGATGAGATCCTTGTTAAGGTGATGAGTGATTCCATCTGTATGTCTACATGGAAAATGGTAAAACAAGGAGCAGAGCATAAGCGAGTTCCTGCGGATGTTGCTGATCACCCGATCATCATTGGACACGAATTTGCCGGAGATATTGTGAAAGTCGGTAAAAAATGGCAGGATAAATTCAAACCAGGACAGAAGTTCGCACAGCAGCCAGCAATTCCTGGACAGGCTGAATCTCCAGGATACTCTTATACAGAGTGCGGTGGAGCAGCAACTTACTGTATTTTCCCAAATGATATTATCGAAGCTGGATGCCTTTGGACTCATGAAGGAGATTCTTACTTTGAATCTTCTGTTGCAGAACCAATGTGCTGTGTCATTTGTGGTTATAAAACAAACTATCACGTTAAAGACCGTTATGAACATGTAATGGGAACAAAAGCAGGTGGAAGTATCGCAATTCTTGGTGGATGCGGACCAATGGGACTTGGTGCTGTAAGCTACGCCCTTGCCATCGAGAATAAACCAGCCAAAGTGATCGTTACAGACATTGATGACGCCAAATTAGCAAGAGCGAATGAGGTGATCTCTGTAGAAGAAGCCAAGGAAAAGGGTGTTGAATTAATTTATGTAAACACAGCAAAGATGGATGATCCAGTCGATGGATTAAAAGCACTATCTGTCGATGGAAAAGGATTTGATGATGTCTTTGTTTACGTACCAGTCAGACCAGTTGCAGAACTTGGAAACAAGATTTTAGGCTATGATGGATGTATGAATCTGTTTGCAGGACCAACAGACTCCGAATTTTCAGCAGATGTGAATCTGTATGACTGTCATTACAATGCAACGAAGATTCTTGGAAGTACTGGTGGAAGTATCGATGACATGAAAGAAGCGATTGATCGTGCTGCAAGAAAAGAAATCAAACCAGCTGTTATGATCACTCATGTTGGAGGAATTGATTCTATCGTTGATACAACAATGAATCTTCCAAATATTCCTGGTGGAAAGAAATTATCATATCTTCATATCAATATGCCAATGACAGCAATTTCTGATCTTAGAAGTCTTGCAAAAGATGATCCTTTTTTCAATGAACTTGCTGATATTTGTGACAGACATAATGGATTATGGAGCGCAGAAGCAGAAAAAGCCTTATTAACACATTACGGTGTAGAATAACGTAGTAGATTTAGAAGATTGATCATGTAATAAAAATTAAACATTCAAAAAGATGCCTCCCATAAAGTTTTTGTGGAAGGCATCTTTTTATACTTTACACTATGTAAGAAAATTCTATTTTTCTACATATTTTTCTTTTAATTCAGCGATCTTATTTCCGTAAACATCGTTACGTTTCTGCTGAAGAATGATATTCTTGATCGTATCAGCAACATCTTCATATACAGAAGTTTCTGCGTCTTTTTTATCTTCAACTTTGATCAGATGATATCCAAACTGTGTCTTTACAGGACCTACAACGTGTCCAACTTCAGCAGCAAATGCAGCGTCTTCAAATTCTTTCACCATCTGTCCTCGTCCAAATGCACCAAGGTCTCCACCTTTTTCTTTGGATGGGCATGTTGAAAATTCCTTAGCCGCATCTTCAAATGTAGTTTCCTCACCGATGATCTTTTCTAAGATTTCCTGACATTTGTCTTCATCATCTACAAGAATATGCTTCGCATGAACTGTTTCTCCAGCCATAAACTGATTTTCATTCGCTTTATAATATTCTTTTGCTTCTTCCTCAGAAACAGTAATATCTTTCATAGCCTCTCCAAGAGCCATCTGTGCAAGAATCTCTCTCTTTGCATGAGCTAAATTGTCAGCGAAAGCTTCTGTTTCTTCTAATTTTAATTCTTCTCCTAATTTAGCAAAAAGATGAACAGTAATGATCTGTTCTAAACACTGGTTTCTAAAGTGTTCATTCCCTGCATATGCCTGCTGTTCTTTTGGTAATGCAGCGATCAGTGCATCTAAATCTTTCTGCGTGATTTCTTCTCCGGCAACAACAGCCAGGATGTTCTGGTTATCCATAGTAATTTCTCCTTTGATTGAAATGTGTTTGAAGACTTATTATATCACAAATCCTTTATATTTTGTAGATTTAGTTGGTGAAATACGATATAATAATGTGGATTTTAAAGCTACATTTCAGAACAAAGACATGGAGGTAAGATAAGATGTCTGTCATACAGATCACGGATCTAAACGATCCACAACTAGATATTTATGCAAGATTGTCAGAAGGGCAGTTATTACATTATTATGAACCAGATCTTGGGATTTTTATTGCGGAAAGCCCAAAGGTTATACAGACAGCCTTTGAACAAGGATATGAACCGATTTCTTTTTTGGTTGAAGATCGTCATATTAAAACACAGGCAAAAGATATTATATTGCAATATCAGGATATTCCTGTCTATACAGCATCTTTTGATGTATTAAAACAACTAACTGGTTTTGGACTCACAAGAGGCATGTTGTGTGCCATGCGTCGAAAACCATTACCTGCGCTCGAAACGATCTGTGATCATGCAAAACGAATCGTTATTCTGGAAAATGTTATGAATCCAACCAACGTCGGAGCAATCTTTCGTTCTGCTGCGGCACTTAATATGGATGCCATACTGCTTAGTAAAGGCTGCAGCGATCCATTATACCGAAGATCTGTACGCGTTAGTATGGGAACTGTTTTTCAGATACCATGGACATTTCTTGGGGATGATACATGGCCAGCGGATGGAATGCATCGTTTAAAAGAACTTGGTTATAAAAATGTTGCGATGGCATTGACTGACCGATCTGTAAGTATTGATGACGAAGCTTTGATGTCAGAAGATAAACTTGCGATCATCCTTGGAACAGAAGGCGATGGTTTATGTCAGGAAACGATTGATGCATGTGACTATACAGTAAAGATTCCGATGGCACATGGAGTAGATTCATTAAATGTAGCTGCTGCGAGTGCTGTTGCATTCTGGCAGCTTGCGAAAAGGAAATAAAACGATGAATACAAATTTTGAACATTACCGGATTTTTTATTATGTAGCAAAATATGGGAATCTTACGAAAGCTGCTACAGTTTTACACACAAGCCAGCCATCCGTAACAAGAACGATCCATAATCTTGAAAAGAATTTAAACTGCAGATTATTTGAACGAAGCAAAGTTGGTATGAAGTTAACACCAGAAGGTGAAGTTTTTTATGAATACATCGCAGCCGGATGTGCTCAGTTTTTTAAAGCAGAGAGCAATTTAAGTGATATGCTAAGCCTTGAAAATGGAACAATCTATGTAAGTGCAACAGAAACCGCTCTGCATTGCTATTTATTTCAGGCAATGGAATCCTTTAATGAACAATATCCGAATGTGCATTTTAAGATTTTAAATAATAGTACAAGAAAATCCATCAATATCGTAAAAGAAGGCAATGTTGATTTTGCAGTTGTATCTGCACCATTTCAAATAGAAAAACCGTTACAGCAAAAAGTTTTAAGAAAATACCATGATATTTTAATTGGTGGGAAACGTTTTGAGGAATTAAAAGGTCAAAAAATTTCTATCAAGCAACTTGCCCAATATCCTTGGATCAGTCTGACCCCAGAAGCTATCACAAGAAAGTTTTTAAATCAGTATTTTGAAAAGAATGGATTAAAATTTGAGGCAGATATGGAACTTGCAACTACAGATATGATCCTTCCAGCTGTAAGACATAATCTTGGAATTGGTTTTATCCCACCAGAATTTGCTAAAGATGATCTGGAATCTGGAGAAGTCTTTGAGATTGAGGTAAAAGAAACGTTCCCTCAGCGTAATATCATCTTGATCTATGATACAGAATATCCACAAAGTATCGCAGCTAAGGCATTCTTAAGATTCTTAAATTAGGGGATTCCATCGAAATTTCCTATGATATTAAAAAACCTCCAAAGAACAGCACCCGTTGCTTATCTCTGGAGATTTCTCAGAACAATATATAAAAAGTGTAAACTAGTTACCTGACTTAATATGTTTTTATCTTATCATGAATAAAAACAAGTGTAAAATACATTTTTTACATCATATCCATATCAAAATGATATGGATAAAATTCTGAAGATTTTCTTAGGAAATGAAAAAAACAAAGATTAACAGTTTGATATCAAAAGAATATGTGGTAAAATACGGACAGGAAAATAAGGAGGGAACTTTAGAATGTTTACAAAAAAATTTACAGTCATCATCAGTTTTTTTCTGATCATTGCAATTGGCGTTGGTGGTATGCTTGGATATTATGATGCACGACTGGAAGCCGCAGTGACGCCAAAAAAACAATCTATGGATAAAGTGAAGATTAAGAATGAGGAAGATCTGACCTTCGATAAAGATGTTGTCAATATTTTATTAGTTGGTTCTGATAATGGGGCTCAGGGCTCCGAAAAAGGTGATCATGGTCGATCTGACAGTATGATGGTTGCAACGATCAACTTTAAAACAAAAGAATTGAAATTAACTTCTTTTTTAAGAGATATGTATGTAGAAATACCAGGTCATGGACGTAATAAACTAAATGCCGCTTATGCATTTGGCGGGGAAGCGCTTTTATATCAGACACTGGCTCAAAATTTTAATATTAAGATCGACAAATTCTGTGTTGTAGATCTTGCCGCATTTGAAAAGGTAATTAACAGGATTGGCGGAATTGAAATGACTCTTGAACAAAGAGAAGCAGAATACTTAAATACAACAAATTATATTTCAAAGAAAAAATATCGAAATGTAAAAGTCGGTAAACAGACTTTAAATGGTAATCAGGCATTAGGGTATGCAAGAGTTCGTCATGTGTTCTCTAAAAAGTATGGTGTTGAAGAGTTTGGACGAACAGGAAGACAGCGTGCTGTTATGCAGGCAACTTTCCAGAAGATGTTACAGCAAAATCCTTTAGATCTTGTGGATATTGCGATTGATGCACTTGGTGATGTATCTACGGATATGGACGCAACTTATATTAAGAAACTGATCCTATCTGTTGCAAAAATGGGAACAACAGAGATTGATCAGCTTCGTGTACCGATCGAGAATACATACAAAACAGCTGTTGCTGGAAGCTATCCTCCATGTGGATATGTTTTCTTTGTAAATTTCAAAGCAAATCAGGAAGCATTAAAATACTTTATGTTTAACAAAGGAAAACGTCAGGATTTTGCTAAGAATTATGGAGGTGCAGATGCTGCTGAGACATGTGGATATCCTTCCAAATACGACTATAACCGTTCAAAAGGTGATTCTGGGAACATATTTAACAGCTCTGACACTACAGAAGGAGAGTAGCGCTTATTGAGAAATATTATCAATAAGGCACTGCGATTAGTCTTGAGTAATCGCCATAGGATGTTTTATAATGGACAAAGTTACTTAGAGAGCATATAAAGTCATATAGCTCTTAAGTATACGAGAAATAAATACATATTTATATCATACAGGAGGAAAAAACCATGGATTTAACAAAAGTTTTATCAGTAGTAAAGAGTAAAAAAACAGGATTTTTTGCAGCAGGCGTTTTATTTGGAACAGCAGGTATCAAAGCATTATCAAGTAAGGATGCAAAGAAATTTTACACAAATTGTACAGCAGCTGTTCTTCGTGCAAAAGAATGTGTAATGGATACAGTTGCAACTGTACAGGAGAATGCTGAAGATATCTATGCTGAAGCTCAGCAGATCAATGAAGAAAGAGCAGCAGAAGCAGAGGAATGGGAAGCTTATGCTGAAACTGATGAGGCGGAAGAAACAGAAGAAGTTTCCGAAGATACTTTCAAAGAAGTTGCAGAATAGAATAAAACATTAAGATTAAGGCACCTGCAGTTTTCCTGCAGGTGTTTTCAAACAAAAAGGAGTTTGTATGAAATTTACGATCAAACATGAGATTCGAGGCAGAATTCGTATTCATAACTGCCAGAAGACAATGAGTGCTGATCAGGCAGATGAACTTCAATATTATCTTATAACAAAAGATTTTGTAACATCTGTAAAAATCTATGACCGCACAAATGACATCGTGATCTGTTATGATGCCAGCCGCAGTGAAATTCTTACTGCTTTAAAGGAATTTTATCATGGAATCATCACAGTCCCTGATAATTATCAAGAAAGTCAGAGCAGACAATTAAACCAGACATATCAGGAGAAACTTATAAGTAAAGTCTTATTCCATTATGGAAACAAATTATTATTTCCATATCCATTAAGAGCAGGGATCACAGTGATCAAATCTGTGAAATATATATATGAAGGAATTCATACACTTGCTCAGGGTAAGATTGAAGTTCCAGTACTTGATGGTACGGCAATCGGAGTATCGATCATTCGAAGAGATATCAATACCGCATCCTCTATCATGTTTTTACTCGGAATCGGAGAAATTCTCGAAGAATGGACACATAAGAAATCCGTCGATGATCTTGCAAAAAGCATGTCCTTGAATATTGATAAGGTATGGAAAGTCGAAGAAGATCATGAGATTTTAGTTCCATCCAACGAAATTGATGCTAACGATATCGTTCACATACAGATGGGAAATATGATCCCATTTGATGGAGTTGTTGTTGATGGTGAAGCAATGGTCAATCAGGCATCATTAACTGGAGAATCAACACCTGTTCGCAAGATTCCTGACGGATACGTATATGCAGGAACTGTCGTTGAAGAGGGTGACTTAAAAGTTTGCGTAAAAGAAGTAAATGGATCAAGCAAATTTGACAAGATTGTTACGATGATCGAAGAATCTGAAAAATTAAAATCTTCTTTAGAAAGTAAAGCAGAACATCTTGCAGATCGTCTAGTTCCTTATACATTGGCTGGAACTGCCCTCACATATTTGTTTACAAGAAATGTAACAAAAGCTTTATCTGTACTGATGGTTGATTTTTCATGTGCATTAAAACTTGCAATGCCAATCTCTGTTTTATCTGCGATCAAGGAAGCAAATGACCATCAGATCGTTGTCAAAGGTGGTAAATACTTAGAAGCAATGGCAGAAGCCGAAACGATCGTCTTTGATAAAACAGGAACTTTAACAAAAGCGGAACCTACTGTTCTTGATATTGTTTCATTTAACGGAATGAAATGCAAGGAATTATTAAGAATTGCCGCATGTTTAGAGGAACATTTCCCTCATTCTATGGCAAAAGCTGTAGTTCAGGCAGCTGTTGACAGAAATCTTGTACATGAAGAATTACATTCTGAGGTTGAGTATATCGTGGCTCATGGAATTTCTTCCATGATCGAGAATAAAAAAGTTGTCATTGGAAGTTATCATTTTGTATTCGAAGATGAGCAGTGTACAATTCCTGAAGGCAAAGAAGAGTTATTTGAGAAACTGCCTGAAGAATGTTCTCATTTATATATGGCGATCGAAGGAAAACTTGCAGGTGTGATTTGTATTGAAGACCCATTACGTGAAGAAGCCAAAGATGTGATCAAAGCATTAAAAGCTGCTGGAATCAAGAAAGTCGTTATGATGACTGGAGACAGTGATCGTACTGCAAAGGTTATTGCAGCCAAAGTTGGTGTGGATGAATATCATGCTGAGGTACTTCCAGAGGATAAAGCTGCTTTCGTTGAGAAAGAAAAAGCCGAAGGAAGAAAAGTTATTATGATCGGAGATGGAATCAATGATTCTCCAGCATTATCTGCATCTAATGTTGGAATCGCGATTAGTGATGGAGCTCAGATTGCAAGAGAAATCGCAGATGTAACGATTGAAGGAGACCATTTACATGGTCTGGTAACTCTCAAACATATCAGTAACCACTTAATGCGCCGAATTCATAATAATTACCGCTTTATTGTCGGATTTAACGCAGGGCTTATTGGCGCCGGTGTGTTAGGCTTTATCCAGCCAACAACATCTGCCGTATTACATAATACTTCAACCCTTTGTATTGGGCTTAGAAGCATGAAAAATCTGGTGTCTGAGGAAGAATTACAGTAAAAATCAAGAAGGTTAGTCGTGAAATTTGACTAGCCTTCTTTTTGGGTTGTGACATTAAATTTTTGCTTTTCGGGATTCCGTGACATTAATTTGACATTAAAATTTGAAATTATTCTGGTTTCATGGATTTCAACTGTTCAAACATCTCGATATCTGCTGCATTCAGTTTGATATTCGAACAATAATTTTTCCCTTCTGGAGATGTAATAGAAATCTCGATCACAGCATCCTGTTTAAGTGCCTGCTCCCTCCATACAGCATTCATGAAATTCTTGAATTTTGGATGGTCTTGATCAAACCGTTTGAATGCATTTTTTATCTGCTGAAACTTTAATATCTGATTAAAATTCATTGCCATGAGGATAAATCCTCCTTTCTTTGTCTGTCGCTTTCATAAATAAATCATATCAAAAATAAGAAAAAACGTCAAATAACGTATTGACGAACAGCCTAGAAGTGAGTAAAATTGTTCATTGCTACTCAGAAACAGATTCTTATCACAGGAGGTATTAACATTGGATTTTTATCAACAGTTACAATTAAGTTCCATCGGTTCCAAACAATGGATCAAAGGTGCCAAAGATTCAAAAGAGAAACATAAACGTATCCTTATCTATAATTTTAAAGTATATTTAGTTGTTGCATTTTGTTTTGCAGTAGTAACTCTTTACAGTATGATCTTTGGATCACAAAACAGTGTTGTCGGCGTGCTAGTCTTACTGGTTTTAATGATCTTACGACAGGTTGACTTCGGAATCGATACAAAACACAGCATTGGCGTTATCTTTATGATTTTTGCAATCCTTGCGATTGGACCAAGACTCGCTAATACTGTAAATATTGTTCCTGCTTTTTTTATTCATTTTCTTTGTATTATGGCAATCATGATCTTAAGCTGCCATAACGTTATCATGTCCAATCAGTCCACATTTATCTTAGGATATTTGTTATTCTATGGATATGATGTTACAGGGCATAACTATGTGTTAAGATGTTGCGGATTATTTGCAGGTGCTGTGATCTGTTCCCTTGTATTTTACAAGAATCATAGAAATCGAACATTTCATAGAGGATTTTATCATTTATTTAAGGAATTTCATCTGTTTTCTGCAAGAAGCAGCTGGTATTTAAGATTATCTCTTGGAATTTCTACTGCAATGTTGATCGGAGAATTGGTTCATATGCCAAGAGTTATGTGGATCGGGATTGCTGCAATGTCTGTCCTGTTGCCATTTTCAAAAGATATGAAATACCGTGTACAAAGAAGAGGACCATTTAATATTCTTGGATGTATGATCTTTCTTATTTTACATGCGATCCTTCCTGATCATATCTTTCAATGGATCGGTCTGATCGGCGGGATAGGAGTTGGTTATTCTGCTGGATATGCCTGGCAAACCGTTTTCAACACCTTTGGGGCTCTTTATATTGCAGAGAATCTTTTTGGCCTGAAGAATGCCATCATCTTAAGAATCGCTGCCAATGTCTTTGGCTCTCTTTATGCTTATGGATTTGACCAGTTATTCCGAAAGATAACGACTAGCATTCGAAATCTTTTTGAAAATAATTCCATTATGACAGATCAGGCATAACATCTTTGAATGATACCTTAGAAACAGGATATAATTATTACTGAAAATTATTGAAATTAATTAATAGAAGGAGGAGTAAAAGAGCAATGTGTACAGCTGCAACTTACAAGACAAAAGATTTTTATTTTGGAAGAACTTTAGATTATGAATTCTCTTATGGAGATGAGGTTGTGATCACTCCAAGAAATTATCCATTTCATTTTAGACATATCGATGCCATAGAAAGTCATTATGCTATGATCGGAATGGCTCATGTAGTCAACAATGACCCTTTGTATTATGATGCATTCAATGAATGTGGACTGGCAATGGCTGGGCTTAATTTTGTTGGAAATGCAGCATATTATGATATAGAAGAAGGGAAAGACAATATCGCACAGTTTGAATTTATCCCTTGGATTCTTGGAACTTGTGCAAATCTTGAAGAAGCGAAGACAGCATTGATTCATATGAATCTTACCAATACCCCTTACAGTGAACAATTTCCATTAGCGCAGCTTCACTGGATCATTGCAGATCAATCTGGTGCGATCACAGTCGAAGCAATGGAAGATGGGATGCATATCTATGAAAATAACGTTGGGGTATTAACAAATAATCCTCCATTTAACATTCAGATGTTCTTATTAAATCAATATATGAATCTTTCTCCAAAACAACCAGAAAATCTATTTGCAAAAGATATCGATTTAGATCAATACAGTCGTGGAATGGGTGCGATTGGTCTTCCTGGAGATCTTTCTTCTTCCTCACGTTTTGCTAAAGTAGCTTTTACCAAATTGCATTCTGTCTCTGGAGATTCTGAAAATGAAAGTGTCAATCAGTTTTTCCATATTCTTGGATCTGTCGATCAGCAAAGAGGATGCTGTGATGTCAATGGAAAATATGAGATTACCTTATATACTTCTTGTTGTAATACGCAAAAAGGAATCTACTATTATACAACCTATGATAATCACCAGATCAGTGCTGTTGATATGACAAAAGAAGATTTAAACACAAAAAATCTGATTTGCTATGAAGTGATCACTGGGGAACACATTCAAATGCAAAATTAAATGAAAAAGTACCACTATTTCATTAAACTGAAAGGAATGACAAAATGGAAGTCAGATTGGCAACTCCACAGGATGCAGAAGAGTTACTGGAAATTTACCGCTATTATGTAGAACATACAGCAATCACATTTGAATATGAAACACCTTCGATAACAGAATTCCGTCAAAGGATCAAACAGACATTAAAACGCTATCCTTATCTGGCGGCTGTTGATGGGCATGGAAAGATTGTTGGATATGCATATGCATCATCTTTTAAAAACCGTGCTGCATATGACTGGTCCGTAGAAACAACCATTTATGTAGATAAGGATGTAAAACGACAGGGAATCGGGAAAAAATTATATGAGACATTAGAAGAAATCCTTCGAAAACAACATGTGATCAATTTGGATGCGTGCATTACAGATCCGGAAATCGAAGATGAATATGTTACAAAAAACAGTGTTCAGTATCATGAACATCTTGGTTATCATATGGTTGGAAAATTTTATAAAAGCGGCTATAAATTCGGACGTTGGTATGATATGGTCTGGATGGAAAAATATATTGGAAAACATAAAGAACATCCAGAAGCATTTATCCCTTTTTCTATTTTATAAAGAGTTTAAAACTTTTAAAAATCAGGAAAAACTGATATAATGAAATATAAATATGCTAAACAAAAGAAAACAGGAGTATTTAATTATGCCAGTATTTGATTTTAGTAACGATACATCAGAAATAAAAGAAGAAGTAGTCTGTACTTATACAACATTTTCTTCGAATGTAGATCATGCTACGATAGAATGCCCTATCTTGATTTTATCAAACAATAAGAAGCAGTGGGAGCATCATTCCTGTGGTGTATTTTCTGATCAAGATAAGCAGACAGCCTTTGAATTTGAGGGAGAAGATGGGACAGTAATATCTGATATCTTAAAATTAGATTCCCGTTTTGTAAGCCTGGTCAGATGGCTTGGAGAGAATCATATTCATGTCCGCTTATCTGGGGAGAATACAGTAGAAGGTTATTGTGTATACAAGATCAGAGAAATTGCTCTTGGCGGTGGCACCAAATTATCTGCAGAAGATGGTTTCCTTCAGTTTATGATCGAACGTTTATTCCAAAGTGATGCACCAGATGAACGGATCACTGATGAAAATCTTGATGAGATGGGTGATGATATGAAACTTACCAGCATCCAGAGTATCACAGATTTTATGACATGTGCCGGAAGTACGCTGCCTGATAATATTCGTCTATGGGCAAGAAGAAATCTTGCTGTTGCAAAATCTCATGAAGTTTCACAAGAAGAGAGACGTCATGCCCAGCGTGCATTATCCATCATGATGAACATCCAATGGAAGAGTAATTATTTTAAAGCGATCGATCCTGAAGAAGCAAGACGGATTCTTGATGAAGAACTCTATGGTATGGAACGTGTGAAACAAAGAATCATTGAAACGATCATTCAGATCAATCGTACACACACGCTGCCTGCTTATGGATTATTATTAGTTGGACCTGCTGGAACAGGAAAATCTCAGATTGCTTATGCGGTTGCAAGAATCTTAAAACTTCCATGGACAACTCTTGATATGAGCTCCATTAACGATCCAGAGCAGTTAACGGGAAGTTCCCGTATTTATGCAAATGCAAAACCAGGGATCATCATGGATGCATTTTCCATGGCAGGAGAATCAAATCTTGTATTTATCATTAACGAGCTTGATAAAGCCAATTCAGGAAAGGGAAATGGAAATCCTGCAGATGTTTTACTAACATTGCTTGATAATCTCGGATTTACCGATAATTATATGGAATGTATGATCCCAACAGTTGGAGTATATCCAATTGCCACTGCAAATGAAAAAGACCAGATCAGTGCACCATTGATGTCACGTTTTGCAGTCATTGACATCCCTGATTACACACCGGAAGAGAAGAAAGCGATCTTCCAAAGATTTGCACTCCCTAAGGTATTAAAACGTATGGGATTAAAAGATGATGAATGTATTATGACAGATGAGGCCTTAGATGCTGTCATTGAGATGTATTCTGAAACCACAGGAATCAGAGATCTGGAACAAGCCGCAGAACATATTGCAGCCAATGCATTATATCAGATTGAAGTCCATCATATGAATAGTGTAACATTTGATGGTGCAATGGTAAGAAATCTGCTTTTATAAGTTGTTATTTGACGAAGTATGAATTTTAATGATATAGTAAATCATAGACATTACAAATTATAATTCTCAAACGGAGGTCACATCATGGACATGGAGAAAATCTACTTAACAATGAAACGTACCGGTGCTGGAAACATCGTGCTTGGAATCTTATCCATTTGTATTGGACTTGCATCTGGAATCATGCTGATCATCACAGGTGCGAATCTGTTAAAGAAAAAGAAGCATTTAAGTTTCTAAATAACATCTGAATGATAAAGGAACATGGAATTGGAATAAGATTTTCAATGTTCCTTTATTTTTTTACATTTGACAATAATGATATAAAATATGGAAAGAACAGACCTTGAAAGTGCCATATGCTTAAGAATCAATCTATACGCAAAATACCGATTTAAATTATAGATTGCAGATAAAAGATAGAGAAGCCAGTATTTTACTGGCCTCTCTCGATATTTTTATTTTATGTAATTCAAATTGCTAATCCAATCAATCTTACGATCAATGCTGCAATCCATGCAATCAGACATTGCCATAATGCCAGACCAATTGCCCATCTTGTTCCTAGTTCGCGTTTTACAGATGCAATGGCCGCAACACATGGAGAATAAAGCAAGCTAAATACTAATAAAGAACTTGCAGCTAATGGTGTGATCGCCGCTGTGATGTTTCCATTGAATAAAACTCCTAATGTTGAAACTACACTTTCTTTTGCCATAAATCCACTGATCAATGATGTCACGATTCTCCAATCTCCCAATCCTAATGGTGAAAAAACCGGTACTAACACACCAGCTACCATCGCTAAAATGCTATGTGCAGAATCTTCTACCATATTTAACTGCAGATCAAATCTCTGTAAAAACCATACAACGATCGTGGCGACCAAAATCACAGAAAATGCTTTCTGTAAGAAATCTTTCGCTTTCTCCCATAATAACTGTGCTACATTCTTCACTCCTGGAAGTCTGTAATTTGGTAATTCCATAACAAATGGCACTGGCTCCCCTTTAAATAACGTTCCCTTATATAAAAATGCGATCAAAATACCGATCATGATTCCTGCTAAATATAATCCTGCCATAATAAGACCGCCACGTTTTGGGAAAAATGCATTCACAAAAAAAGAATAAATTGGCAGCTTGGCTGTACAGCTCATAAATGGTGTTAAAAGAATCGTCATCTTACGGTCTCGTTCACTCGTTAAAGTCCTTGTTGCCATAACCGCAGGCACTGTACATCCAAAACCGATCAGCATCGGAACGATACTTCGCCCAGACAATCCAATCTTTCGAAGCATTTTATCCATAACAAATGCCACTCTTGCTATGTATCCACTGTCCTCCATTAATGATAAGAAGAAAAATAAGGTTACAATGATCGGTAAAAAGCTTAGTACACTTCCTACACCAGTAAAGATTCCTTCAATCACCAGACTATGGATTACATGATTCACGTGAGCCGCAGTTAATGCCTGATCTGTAAGTACTGAGATTTTATCAATTCCTAATTGCAAGATTCCTTGAAGCCAGGCCCCGATCACATTAAATGTAAGATAGAATACCAAAACCATGATTCCTACAAAACAAGGAATTGCTGTATACTTTCCTGTTAGAACTCGATCGATCTTTTCACTTCGAATCCGTTCTTTACTTTCTTTTGGTTTAACAACGGTCTGTTCACATAAACCCTCAATAAAATCAAATCTCATGTCTGCAATTGCTGCACTTCGATCTAAATCTCGTTCTGTTTCCATCTGTTTGACAATATGCTCTAACATTTCCATTTCATTTTGATCAAGCTTTAATTGTTCTAAGATCAAAGGATCTCCTTCAATAGCTTTTGTCGCTGCAAAACGAACTGGTATCTGTGCCTTTTCCGCGTGATCTTCAATCAAATGTATTACTGCATGAATACAACGATGCACTGCACCATTATGATCTTCTTTATCACAAAAATCCTGCCGCAATGGTTTTTCCTGATATTTTGCAATGTGAAGTGCATGTTTTACAACTTCATCGACTCCTTCATTCTTTGCTGCTGAAATCGGAACAACTGGAACACCTAGCAATGATTCCATTTCATTGACGTTGATCGATCCTTGATTCCCAACAACTTCATCCATCATATTCAAGGCAACCACCATTGGAATGTCCATCTCTAATAACTGCATGGTAAGGTAAAGATTTCGTTCGATATTCGTCGCGTCCAAAATATTAATGATCGCCTTTGGTTTGTCTTCTAGTACGAAGTTTCTGGAAACGATCTCTTCACTGCTATAAGGCGACATCGAATAAATTCCTGGAAGATCCGTTACATTTGTTTCAGGATGTCCTTTGATCGCTCCATCTTTTCGATCAACTGTTACACCTGGGAAATTCCCAACATGCTGATTGGCACCAGTCAACTGATTAAATAATGTTGTTTTTCCACAGTTTTGATTACCGACTAATGCATAGGTCAATTGTGTTCCCTCTGGAAGTGGATGTTCATCTTCTTTGGAATGATATTTACCTTCTTCCCCTAATCCCGGATGCTCAAAAGTTCTCATATATTCCGCACCCTTATGACTTCTGCTTCTTTCTACAATTGGATCAATTTCAATCTGGTCGGCTTCTTCTAATCGAAGAGTCAGTTCATACCCATGAATCTGTACTTCCATAGGGTCACCCATTGGTGCAAGCTTTACTACTGTGATCTCAACACCAGGGATCATTCCCATATCAAGAAAATGTTGTCTTAATGCACCATGACTGCCAACACTTTTGATCACTGCACTCTTACCAATCTGTAATTCTTTTAGTGTCATTTTTTTATATCCTTTATCTATCTTTATTGTTGTAATTGATTAGATGATTCTAACCAGTCATATTGTACCACATTTTTGATAATTTTTCTCAATAAGATAAAGATATGTATAAAAAAATAATGATAAATCTACATCTATCTTGCAAATTTATCATTATTTTATATAACAATATTGACTTTTACTGTTGTGATTTCTTGAATTATGTCAAAATATTATAACAATCTTTGCTTTTTTACTCAATTCCTGTCACTTTGTAATCTTTATCTTCCACTGTCTGTGTTAAGACGTCATCTGACACTTCATTTGTCATAGAAACAACTGCTGTTCCTTCTTCATGACTTACAATTGCTTCTTCTACACCCTCTAAAGATTCTAAGGCTTTCTTTACAGCAGCCTCGCAGTGTCCACACATCATTCCTTCAATCTTCATTGTTTTCTTCATTGTTATTTCCTCCTGTTTTGTTATATTTTGAACCTGAATTTCTTCAAGTACTACACTGTTTTTGATTTTCTGGTCTTTGTTGGCATCATGCATTTTAAAGAGATTTAATCGTAATGCATTGGTAACAACACAGAAACTTGATAAACTCATTGCTGCAGCTCCAAACATTGGGTTTAGTTTCCATCCAAGTAACATATACCAAGCTCCCGCAGCTAATGGAATTCCAATGATGTTATAAATAAATGCCCAAAATAAATTTTCATGAATGTTCTTAAGCGTCGCACGACTTAAACGGATTGCCGCAGGTACATCACTTAAACGGCTTTTCATTAGGACAACGTCCGCAGCATCAATTGCGATATCTGTACCTGCACCGATTGCAATTCCCATGTCAGCTCTTGTAAGTGCTGGTGCATCATTAATTCCATCGCCAACCATTGCAACTTTTCCTTTTTCTTTCAAGTCACGAATGACACTTTCTTTTCCTTCTGGAAGAACACCTGCGATCACATGATCAACTCCAGCCTGTTTACCGATTGCTTTTGCAGTACGTTCATTATCCCCCGTTAGCATAACCACACGGATTCCCATGTTCTGAAGTTCTTTGACTGCCTGAGGGCTGTCTTCTTTGATAACGTCTGCAACAGCAATGATACCAATTAGCTGTTCATCACACGCAAAGAATAATGGTGTTTTTCCCTGATTAGCAAGTTCTTCTGATTTTTTGATCATAGATAATGGGATTTTTGCATATTTCTCAATAAATCTCTGATTTCCACCATAGATCGTCTCTTTATCAATCTTTCCAGAAAGTCCATTTCCAGCAACAGCCAGAAAGTTTTTAATTTCAAGATTGTCATGAACCTGTGCCTCTTTTGCTTTTTGTAAAATTGCATGAGCAAGTGGATGTTCACTCTTCTTTTCTAATGCATATGCAATGGAAAGTAATTCCTCTTCGCTAATACCTTCTACCGGTATCATATCTGTAACCTGCGGTTTTCCACTTGTGATCGTTCCTGTTTTATCTAAAGCTATGATTTGTGTCTTTCCTGTCTCTTCTAAGGATACGGCTGTCTTAAACATGATTCCATGCTTTGCACCCATTCCATTTCCAACCATGATCGCTACAGGTGTTGCAAGTCCTAAAGCGCAAGGGCAACTGATAACTAATACAGAAATACCTCTGGCAAGTGCAAATCCAAAACTTTGTCCGACAAGCAGCCAGATGATCATTGTTGCGATCGCAATACAAATAACAGTTGGGACAAAAATCCCTGATACCTTATCTGCAACCTTTGCAATCGGTGCTTTGGTTGCTGCCGCATCACTGACCATCTGAATGATCTGAGAAAGAGTTGTGTCTTCGCCAACTCTTGTAGCTTCACATTTTAGATAACCAGATGTATTTAATGTTGCAGCAGATACGGTATCTCCTTCTTTTTTATCCACAGGGATACTTTCTCCTGTTAAAGCAGATTCATTTAAAGCACTGTTTCCTTCTATGATGATACCATCTACCGGTATATTTTCTCCAGGTTTTACAACGAAGATATCTCCTTGATGTACCTGTTCGATTCCAACTTCTATTTCCTGTTCATTACGGATTACAATTGCCGTCTTTGGTGCTAATTTCATAAGACTCTTTAAAGCATCTGTCGTTTTTCCTTTGGATCTTGCTTCTAGCATCTTACCAACTGTGATCAATGTCAGGATCATAGCGGCAGATTCAAAGTAGAATTCATGCATGTATTTCATAACCGCATCCATGTTTTGATGCATCTGAGCATCTGTCATTGCAAATAGGATATAAACACTGTATCCATAAGAAGCTGCTGATCCTAAAGCAACCAAAGTATCCATATTCGGTGCTTTATGGAATAAGCTCTTAAATCCACTAATAAAGAATTTCTGGTTGATCACCATGATGATTGTTGTAAATAACAACTGGATCAGACCCATTGCTACATGGTTTCCATCTAAAATCTTAGGAATCGGCCAGTTCCACATCATATGTCCCATTGACAGATACATCAAAGGAATCAAAAAACATAACGATGTGATCAGTCGTTTCTTCAAGACAGGAGTTTCTCTATCTTTTAATAAATCTGCATCTGCAGAATTGCTCTGTGTTTGCACGCCCTTCTTCTTTGCTCCATATCCAGCATCTTCCACAGCTTTGATGATCACAGATGAATCTGCAGTTCCTTCGACACCCATTGAGTTTGTCAGCAGACTTACAGAGCAGGATGTGACTCCTTCTACACTGGAAACCGCTTTCTCCACGCGTGCACTGCAAGCAGCACAGCTCATGCCAATCACTTGATATTGTTCCATGGTTTCCCTTCCTTTCATTTTGCTTGTCAAATTGTTATTTCATTAGTTTTTGTAGAACTTTTACTAATTCATCAATCGTCTCATCCTTTCCTTCTCGGATATCTTCTGCTACACAAGTTCTGATATGATTGGCAAGAAGGACTTTATTGAAACTATTTAAAGCTGCATTGACAGCAGATACCTGAACTAAAATATCGGTACAATAAGTATCATTCTCTACCATCTTTTTTATTCCGCGAACTTGTCCTTCAATACGGCTCAATCTATTTATTAAATCCTTATACTCTTTATCAGGGCGTTCTTTTGACTTATAAGAACAACAATGTTCTATATGATTTTCCATAAAAACCTCCTTTCTATGCGATATTATATACCTTGGTGGGGTATTAGTCAACAGAAAGATAGTAAATGAAAAAATTTTTTATTTAGAGATATTTTTATCAATTTTTTAGTTATTAGAGTATGTAGAAATTAATAAAAAAGATTTTATAAAAGGTCAATAAGTTATGGAGCATATAAGCGTAATTTGGCATAACTTGGCACATATTTTCATCTTTTGGTGTAAAAATGGAGTAAATTCAACTATACTTATTTATAAACATAATTTTTGCCTAGCTTGTTCAATTGCTTTTAGTGCATCTTCTTGATCAGCTTCCGTTGCATGGTTGTATATTTCCATTGTGATTTCTATAGAAGCGTGTCCCATCCATTTTTGAAGAATTTTAATATCAAGTCGTTCTTTATAAAATAATTTGCAAAAATTTGAACATCCAGTATGTCTTAGCACGTGACAAGTTAGATGTGGCAATGATATAGGATCTCGTCCTTCTTTTTTGGCTAATGCTGCTTCTTTTCTATTATATGCCTTAATAAGACGAGAAAAGTATTTGTCAACGTTTGGAACGGTGTATGGTCGGCCTGATCTTGTAGTAAAAACAAAATCAGAATAGGAACCAACCTGAATAGTAGGTTGTCTATTTAATGATATTTGTTGTTTACGCTGGTAAAGAAAAGCTTTTTTTGCACGTTGCGTTAATGGTATGACTCGATTTCCAGCTTTAGTTTTTACTTTTGATGCAATAAATTGGTATTTCCCTTCATAGCGTGTATATAATACCTGATGATCAACTGTAATAGTATTATTTATAAAATCAATATTACTCCACGTTAATCCAAACATTTCACTTGCTCTTAGCATTGTTTCCAAAAAACATATAATCAGTGGATAATATATGTAATAAGTTCCATCATTTTTTACAAAATTAAGTAACAAATTTTCTTGTTCTTTGGTATATGGTTGTCTTTCAGGCACATTTGCAGGGTAAAGCCTCATAACATTTTGTGTTGGATTAAATCTTATCCAATGATTTTCAAGAGCTAAATCAAAGCAACCATGTATAATTCTATGAACATTTTCTAAAAAAGAATTTGTCAAATCTTCCGTTATTTCATTATAAAATAAAATAACATCTGTTTTTGTTACATCTTTAATATACATTTCGCCAAACCATGAATCTTTAATATGACATCGGTAAACAGATAGATAAGACTCTCTGGTTGTGAAATGCAAATTCTTTTTTAAATCAATATAGAGTTTTGTCATAGACGCAACGGTCTTATTGCCATTCACGGTGTCGATTTCTTCAATAATATCTTGTGTTATTTGCAGTTCTTTCTGACGTAACTCAGGGAGGGTTTTTGCATAAATAGTTATTCTGTTATCCTTTTTTTCAGGAGAGTTTACAGAACGGCCTCTTATTTTGGGAACATACCGATACATATATGTCCCATTAGATCTTTCTGATTCACCAGTTCTTAATACTTTTCCCTTACTATCTTTACGGTTTTTCTTTTTTGTTTTAGTCATTTTCTGCCTTCCTTTCAAAAAAAAGAAAGGAGCTTAATACTATAAATGGATTATAGCATGAAATAAGCTCCTTCCAATATTCTTTTTGTAAATTGTGTGCTCTCTATTTATAAGTAGAGAATAATGTGTGTTATTATATATATGATGTATGTTTTAAATACTCTTCTAAAGATTTTCGCTTAATTAGACATTTATTCCCAACAAATAATGCAAATTTACATTTAGGATTATTAGACATTTCTCGTAATTTTTTTCCCCAATGTTGAAGTATACAGCAGCCTCTTGGATTGTAAGATTTGCTTTTTCCCAAATTGGAATTTGTATTTTTTCTTTTTGTTTTTCTCCTTTTTCTGTATTTTTCTTTTCCAATTTAATCAATCCTCCCTACTTCCATCATAATATATACCTAATCCAACTACGGTATTATTATCCAAATAAATAGTTACATTTTGCTGTGTGATATCTAAATCTGATTTTGGATCAGCATATTGCAGTACAGAAATACTTTGGGAATCATCTTTCGTAACTGGAGTCTCATAATATTCCTTTAATTTATCATAAGACATTCCAGTTTTGATTTTCTGAATTGTGACACAAGAATCTTTAGCGTCTTGTTGTGTAGATATACCATAAACCATTGCTTTATCTTTTCCATTATTCATAGAATCTTTTTCATCTTTTGTACAATTCAGCCATAAAACCTGTCCATTTTGTAGCATGATTTTTTTATCTTTAGCTTCTTTCACTTTGTTTCCAAGTGTCTTGATCAGATCATTGTATTTAATTGGTACTTCAATTTCTGTACCATCAATTTCGATAACATGCTCCCACAGGCAGTCCAGATTCCATTCCCTTTCTTCTGATGATTGAAGTGTTTTTCGTGATTCTTTTCTTTCCTGCTTTATTAATTTTTGTTCAGCAATTTCCTCTTGATGTTTTGTATAAGAAGAATATGCCATCATCAGGAAACCTACTACGATCAGTAAAAAGATAGCACAACCAATCGTTGCAAAAACTTGTTTTCGCATATAATTCCTCCTTTTTATTATAAATGTTGCTGCCACTTGGCAGTTCTCGACTACACGAGCAATATCGATAAAATTCTTATTTTTACGCAGTCTGCTTATTTGACCATTGACAATGATTCTGTTTTATAGACTTCTAAAGCCCGACAATAATGTTTCACGTAATATGTTTAACATCGACAATGATTCATTCTGTATCTTATTTAAAATAAGAATACAGGATACTGTATGAGATGAACGTATTGACAATTCCTAAAAGTAAGATAATGTCTGCAGCAATACTAGATATGATTAAAATTCTTGAAATATTGTGTATTTTACCGTTAATCGGACAATTTTCTAAGATATTTACCATAATAGCTACTGCCGATATCATAATATCCATGATCAATAATCTTGTGTAAATATCCATCATTATTTCACCTTAACAATACAGAAATTTACGATCTGCTTCATTTTCTCTATTAACAATCTCAAATCCATCCGCCATTTTCTTTACAACCAGCCATTCTTTCGGATTAAGATTATTTTTTAACATAAGTTCTTTTTGATTTCTTGTTGGAACTTTACCGTGTTTCACTAAAATAGTCCTCCCTATAATTTACAAATTAATTTATATAGTTACATTTTTAGCTGTTATCTAACAGCTCTCGTTTCAACGAGCATATTCGCTAATTTGCTTATTTTTACACAATCCATGAAACAGATAATCATTAATAGTTATCTGTTTTTATAAACTTCTGAAACTAAACTCCACTATACATGAAAGTGTCTCTTATTTTATAACAACTATAGATTTGAAAAAATGCTGTCTACAGACACCGAACAATGATATACCGATAATCAACCTTTAGTTAACAAAAACCTCTTTGATGATATCTAATTTAGTTTATTCATTAATTGATAAGCATAACCAACTACCGCTCCGGCCCATTCATTTCCGACACAATAATGTTTATTTACATCAGCAACGGAAGTTCCTTCGTAATAGCTGCCTCCAGGGGTTAAGTATCGTTCGTGCAATGTCTCAGCGGTGGCTAATAATCCTTCTTCTTTGCTTGGCTTATTGATGCCCTTTGCACTATCTGAGTAAACTCCATATCCAGTTAAATTATTATCTTCTCTGGCACGCCGGCTTGTTCCCCAGGCACTTTCATGTGCAGCAATTCCCATTAAAAAGACTGCATTTACATGATGAATTCTTTCTGCTTTAACAAAAGCTTCTGCTTCTGGATATAATTGCGTTCCAGACAACATCTTTTTAGCATCATCAACTGTAATATTGCTAATAGAATTTACGTTTTTCGGATCAAAAAATCTGGTTTTCTTTTCCTCTTTGATCTGTTTCTTTAATTTTTGAATTTCTTGATCCTTATTTTTAATTCCTATCTGCATATTCTGCGTTGGAGCAATATATTTGCCTTTTAAATATGTATTAAGGTCAATGGTATCATCCTCGTTTAACAGGTCTTCAAAATTAAGATCTCTTACGCCAAAGACGTACTCAGAGGCAATTTTACGTAGTTGATCGTCATGAAATGTATTAGCTAAACTGAATAATCTATTTCTTAATGCATCGTCTTCCTCTGAAATCTTAGTAAGAGGTGTAATCTTTTGTCCTCGCAGTTTCATAGTTGCTTCACGCTCTGTAGGATATTGCTGATAAAATCGCTGCAGTGCTTCTTTTTTATTATTTTCTTTTTTGATCTCTTTTCGGATATTTTTTTGTTCTTTCTGCAACTTTTTAATTTTTGATTGCATTTTTACAATCTTCTTTTGTACAGTATCACAACCTTTTTTCTTTACAGCCCGTTTAGGCATCGGAATTGTTGATTTTTTGTTTTCCTTTTTTTTAGATTTTTCTTTTTGTTTACTTTTCTTTTTTCCATCTTTTTTAGTATTTTTCTTTTTTGTTTTCTTATCTTTTTTAACTGTTTTTTTCTTATGATGAGTTGTTTCTTTTTTTTCTGTCGTAGTCGGCTTCGTTTCTGTTGTTGTAACTTCTGTCGCAGCAGTTGTTGGTTCTGACACCTCATCTGCATGTACAGGAGTGATCGTTGCCATCATAAGTGTAACAAGTAAAAAACTGACTACTTTTCTTCTCAATTTATCATCACCGACTTTCTTCATTGCCATATTTATAACTTTCATTTTCATGCAAAAAGCTGATCAATAGACAAAATACAAAAACATAAATTAATATTATGGTAACAACAGTTATTATTGATCAGCTTTTTCAGTTTTTTTCTGCCACCTGGCAGATTCCATTTATATAGATCTATTCGATAAGTTCTTATTTTGACACACCATGTAATCTGCTTTTGACCATTTGGAATCATTTGCTTTTACATGGTTCCAAAACTGTACAGTAGCTCTCCAATAAGATTTCGCACATTTGGAATCATTTGCTTTTACATGGTTCCAAAACACTAGAATCATTTTGATTATATTCATGATACATTTGGAATCATTTGCTTTTACATGGTTCCAAAACTGGCTAAAACAAAAATAATTCAATGTCAACCATTTGGAATCATTTGCTTTACATTTTTACATGGATTCAAATCCACATTGACAACATAATTTAAGCATTTCACTATAAATTACTCCTTTACTTGAAAAACATCACTAATAAAATGGGAGATAATTCCCTCTTCAACACATCCAAATTTGGCTATATATTTCGGTGCCATTAAAAATAATCGTTCTTTTGCCCGTGTTATTGCCACATAGAAGCATCTCAACTCTTCGTTATCTTCTACTGTTCCAATCTGATCTTTATCTGTAGATGGAAACATTGTATCTACGCAGTTCATAACAAAAACAGAGTGAAACTCTAAGCCTTTTGCGGAATGAATTGTAGATATAACCATTCGATCTTCCTCTTCCTCTTTCTGAGGACTGGCTTCAAGCATTATTTCTTCCAGAAATGTCACTGGAGAATCATATCCATCTGCCATTTCAATCAGTGTATCAAAATCGCGGACCGCTTGTTTATTTGCTCTAGCAAGCTCCCTACGTTTCTTCTCCGATGTTTTCATCAGCATTAATGTAATGTCCATTAAACGTGAATAAAATGATTTAATGCTTTGCAATTCGATCTGAAAATCTTGATCATTAAGCTTTTCAATAAAACTCTTTAAATTTTCAAGATCCGGCTGAAATTTTCTTTTTATGTATTTGTGTTGAACAAGTCCCTCTAATCCAAGAGTTTTACATGTTGCTGCGATATTTCTGGCATAAACATTTCCAATACCATCAAATAACTTTAATAATCGAAACCATGCAATTTCATCATGTGAATTTATCTGACATCGCAAAAAGCATAAGAAGTTTTTGATATGATCATAATCAAAAAACTTCATTCCACCATATTTGTCATATGGGATTTTCATTTTATTTAAAAGTGCTTCTAGTCTTACAGAATGATAAGAACTTCTTTCAAGAACACAAATTTCATGATACGGAATCTCTTCTTCATCATGTAATGCCATAATCTTATTTAAAATATAAGAAGCTTCTTCGCCCTCGTCCTCTGATCGAACTAGCAATGGCTGAATATTGGCCACATGAGTTGCGACAAGCTTCTTAAAAAAACCTTCCAGTGAATGTTTTTTCATAACAATATTGGATAAATCCATGATCTCTTGATTGCTGCGATAATTCTGTGTTAAGTAAACAACTTTACATCCGGACATCTTTTGTGGAAAATTAATGATATTTTCTACCATACTTCCTCTAAATCCATAGATGCATTGGTAATCATCACCTACCACTGCTAAGTTACGATTCTTTTCACGTAACATAAAAATAATCTTTTCCTGTAAATAATTAGAATCCTGATATTCGTCGATCATAATATACTGATAAATATCAGCTAATTTATTCTTTATAGAAGGGTTTCTTTTCAATACAGATATAAAATTGATTAGCAAATCATCATAATCCATCATGTTGTTTTGTTTTTTGTATGATTGATAATCCGCTAAGATTTTCTTTATATCTGGAATGAATCTTTCGATTTCCATATACTTCCATTTACCGAACATATCAAACAAAGTATCCTCTAATGACTGATTCGTATTTAAGGCTTTGCTATGTGCTGATACCAGTTGAGATGATCTTGGAAAATCTTTTACTTTATCCATACCGTGTTCTGTTTCGATGATCGATATGATATCTGCACAATCTCCCGGATCAATAATTGTATAATCTGATTGAATTCCAATCAGTTGTGAATATTTGCGAAGCATCTTTGCACAGAATGAATGATATGTACATGCAGTAATTTGACTACATCGTTCATCAAGCATATCTGCTGCCCTTTGCTTCATTTCATTTGCTGCTTTATTTGTAAAGGTCAATAATAAGATATTATTGGGTGACACGCCTTTTTCAATCAGATATGCCACACGATATACCATACAACGAGTTTTGCCAGTTCCGGCACCGGCAAGGATTAGGACTGGTCCTTCTGTCGTTGTAACAGCTTCATATTGACTCTTATTTAATTCTTTTCTGTAATCTATTTCCATTTATTGTTATTCCTTATCATTGTTAATACTTAATAAATAGTTTTTGTGATATACAATCGGTAACGTATAAGATTTATAATAAGAATCCATAAAATTATCTTCTTCAAATACAAACCTGATATTTTAAGAGTAAATTTTACTTCTTCCAATTTATCTTTTAAGTCATCAATATGTATTTGTACTTCTAAGATTGTTGCATTTTGCAATGCATCCATTTTCTCAAAAACAGAGATAGAACCATCATCCACCTCTTCATCATAAAATAAAACATAATAAAAATATGCTTCTTATTTTTACTGCCCTCGGCAGTTCCTGTTTCCTACACAGGTTTGTTCGATAAGTTTCTTATTTTCACGCATTGTATAGAATCTATTTGACCCCTTAGAATCATTTAATTTTACACTATTCTAAACTGTGGCAGATACATTATAACCTCCAGCCCTTAGAATCATTCAATTTCACACTATTCTAAAACCTGTTGACTATCCAATTCTTTTTCGACTATCCATTGGAATCATTCAATTTTATTTTCGTAATTTTAATTCTTTTTATTAAAGCTGATCAATGTATATGGTTGAAGAAATATTGAAATAGATAAATATGTAAAGCATCGATCAGCTTGATTTCTGCATCTTGCAGATTTTGCCGGAGCAAATTATTTCGATAAATTCTTATTTTTACACGCCATGCAATTACTTTGACCATTTGCAATCATTTGATTTTACATAGTTCCAAAACAACTACTACAAGCTTTTCGCTTTCCACTCACATTTGCAATCATTTGATTTTACATAATTCCAAAACGATATCGTGATTGATGCGAATGCGACAATACATTTGCAATCATTTCTCAAAATAACATTAATCTTCAATCCAAGGGGCACAATCAGAATCACCTAACTTAGACTTGGAATCCTCTGAATTATCTTCCTGAACATTCTTTTCTTCTGTATTAACAGTCTCCTGATCTTTTAGTGGAATCTCTCTTGCAACGGATAAGAAATCTTCTAATGAACATTCATAACGCCTTTCTTTTTCAATCGTATCAAGAATCATTAATTTGTGTCCGCATTTTTCAGATTCCTCTTTGATAATGTCACGGCTTAATCGTCCGGCTTTTTCAATGCGTCGAACTTCATGAACCTCTAATTTTTCTAAATATCCGAGGATATATTCTTTAAATTTAATCGTTCTTGTAATCTTCATGTGAATTTCTCGCTTTCTTAATCTACAATCACTGGAACAAAATCATCTATAGTCTGCCATTTCCAATGTCCATCTTCATAAATCAGAAATTTTGTCAGATATTCATCCCCGACAGCATATACGGTATATTCTTGCCCAGTTTCTTTATTTTTTACTTGAAACATCTATTTTCTCCATTAATCATATAAGGTAATATATGATTAGAAATATTATATTTTCTGCAATTACTGCCTCTAGCAGTTCTCGTCTAAACGAGTTTATTCGATAATTTCTTATTTTCACGTACTGTATAAATAATTTGAACCATAAGACATGTCATGTTTTATACAGTTTCAAAACTGTGTTCTGTTCCAGTCGTTGCCAATTCTCCCATATGCCATGTTTTACACAGTTCAAAATATGCACCTGTAATTCTTTTAGCCATAAGACATATCATGTTCTACGCAGTTCCAAAGCCGTTCGATATGATTATGAATTTTCCGAACAAATATGAAAACTTACTTCTCACCTTTATGAGAATAAATTACTTTGTTTCTAAGTCCTAAAGGATCTTCCGCAATGACGGCAAAATCTGCTTTTGTAACATTGCTTGACATAGCAATCATTCCTGTGTGTTTGCTGCCACCAATCAATGTAAGGTCTGCCTGCATTGGAGAACATACAAAAAGCTTTTTAATCTCAGTCAATAATACACACTGATCTTCTGTCTTGAGTTCCATAAACTGTTCTTTTTCGTTGTGAATTAATTCAGCCTGATTATTCTTACGATTTTTATAAACACCATTCTCTAATTTATCTAAATAAAAATCATAAAGCTGTTCTAATTCCTGAATATGGAATTCATTTTGATAAACCCTTGCTTTCTTATCAATAGCTCTGCGTTTCATGTATCCAGAAATCTTGTTTGCTGTTTTTGTCTGCCAGTCATCCATGATCAATTCCACTGCATTTGTAAGGATAAGAGCATTTCCACTTCGACCATTTAAACGATAATAAAAACCGTCAATCTTAAGTAATGAGTTTTTTCTTACTTTTGCAAGTAAAATCTTTGGATGATTAAGTTTTCTGTGATCAACCAGATATTCTTTTAACAGTTTATGTCCAGGATCATCCTCTAAACGCTCATGAAGATATACTGGAACATATTCTAAAGAAATACGTTTTTTCCCTTTCTCCATTGATTCTACTAATACAAAATAGGAACCTGTGACATTCGTATACCCTCCATACTGTGCGATATTGCCAAATCTAGGATCATTGGTTTTTAATGGATATTCGCCATGTCCTTTTTTTAATGGCATCTGCTTAAATAAGCCGCCTTTTACTTCCACGACTCTTTTTGTAACAGCAATATGGTTTTGAGCATATTCTTTTCGAACCGTCTGAATTGACCCATATGGACCACTTTCCCATGCAATCTGTCCATCTCTGCTGATATTTTCTAAGAATAATCGGTTCAGATCATAATCTTTTCTCTTATGATTCTTAAAATAGATTGCTGGGTCCATTGTAAATTTTGTATGATATACATTTCCAACTACAATCGTAATATAAGCATCTTTTGCAGCTTGTAAATGATTGTGACCATAACTACTAATTAAATGGAAATCCCTCTTAAAGGAAGAAATCAGCTTTTCTTTTACAAATACAATCTTTGATTCAGGGAAATAATACTGTAATACAGAAGCAATCATTCTTCCACTTTGCTGATTATCTGAAATTTCACGTTCAATAAAGCTAACAAGTTCGCTCTTTGAAAAATCATTTTCTCTGGATAATCGGAAGTATTTCTCCTTTGTCATAAATCCCTGCAGAACCAGTTCCATCCAAAATCCCTTCATTTTTTTCTGAATTTCTGAATCAACTGGAAAATAGGTATACTTGTCTGCTCGATTCTCCTGGATTCCCGTTAATACCTTATTATTCATAGAACGATCATTTACTGCAGATAATGGATAAATGTAGTCAATATCATTCTGATAATTAGATTTTCTTAATCTTGAAAGATTTAATTTCTTGCCAGAATAAATGCAGCGTCCTTTCTGTAGAAAATAAAGATAAACTTTATCATTGGATAATTCATGATCGTTCAATTCATCAAGCTCTTTCATAAGATGTTTTTCATCTTCTGATTTTAAGGATTTGTATAAATATTTTAGCTGTTCTTTTCTGGATGAAGTTCTCTTTGGATCATCCTGATGTTCTCTGCTTATTTTGAAGAAAATCTTATTTGGAACTCCATATGTCTTTTTGAGAGATTTTACTATCGTAATCAGCTGATTTACCTTCCTACGCTGAGCCGGTGGAATATTTAAATAATCCATCAAATCTTCACGATTATAAATGGTTTTTTCATGTTCTTTATTGTAATGTTCGATTTCTGCTTTATATCCATATTTCTTACTTAAGATCTGCATCAGATTTAAGTTTGTATTCCACAGCATATCCATTACAGAAACTTCTACACCATTGGAATCTGTTACAGTAATACCGTTTAATAGCATTTCTGATAAGTTTCCCCATCCTTTATAAGATAATGAGCAAATCTGTTTTCTCTCATCCTCAGAGAGCTTTACAAACTCGCGATTTAAATAATCTTTTAACAGCTGCTTATCTTCAAATACTGTAATTCTAAGAATAATCTGTTCAACTTCTTCATCAGATAGATTATCGTAATCCTCAAAATCAATATGAGATTTTAGATTGCTGTGAAATTCATTATCAATACCTGATAATTCAATATCTTTGTCATAGCCATTCTTGATAAGATATTTTGTCAGAGATTTTTTTGTAACTTTTTTCCCTGTCAAGAAAAGCTGTTCATAAATTCTCTGTTTTAATTCCACGCTGATAGGTTCTCCATTGATCTTTAATGGATTTAGCTCATTTAATACCTCAAATGTCTCATAAAGAAGAGAATTCTTTGGAAGAACTTTTTCATTAAATAAATAACTACAATTTCCTGTCATTCGGGAAATAAAACATTCCGCAGACGCTTCTTTGTCTACCATTTCATCGAAATTCCATGGATGAATCACACCATCTTTTTTAGGCACCATCCAGTTTGTACTCTCTCCTTTTCTTACAACGCCCTTTAGCGGACCTACATAATAAGGAATAACGAAATTGAAGATTTTTAATAATTTTTCTCTGTTTTCTTTTAAGAATGGATACATTTCCTGCATGTTATCAAGAATTAATTCAAATTCCCTTAACTGTAATTGATGCGGAATAACACTGTTATCACGTTTTGTCTGTTTTGGTAGTAAAGTACCGTTTTTAATCTCTGTATCAATCCATTCTGCATCTTCTGATGAAATACCATTCACATTTTTTAATCGATTTTTTAAAAATGTATAAAACTGTTTCTGATCTGCACTACTCATTGTTTTTGCATGACCAACGTAGCATACATAATTTCCAGAAACATCATTAATAAAGATATCCTGATATAATTCTCTACTGCCAGTTCCTTTAATGATCTTCTGTAAACGCTTTAAATCATCATGATGCTTATTGTATTCTGCGATCATTGCATCACTTAATAACTGATGGTCACCTAAAATTTCATTCAGGATAGACCAGTCAAAAAGCATCTTTGCAGAAACAATAGCTTCATAATAAATACCGACACCCTTTTCAATATTTGCAATATAATCATCATAAGAAGCATCTTCAAATGAGATTTTTTCTGGATCCGTTACAATTTCTTCATCGATATCCTGAAATAATACTTTAACAGGAACGCTGCAACCACAAAACAGTCCAATCCATGCTTTTGCTGTCTTACTTTTTACTTTTGTAATAGTAATGATGTTTTTCTTTTTCACAGTTTTAGCAATTTTATGATCACATAAGATATCTCGGACTTCTTTTACCTGTTCATCTGATAATGTAGGGAAGTCAATATTAAATTTCTCTAAACTTTCACAAAAGCCTTTCATGGAATTTTCAAAGTCCATAACCTCTCCAAGATTTCCTTTGTATAAGAAATGTCCTCGATTTTTCATAAATTTTGAAAAAGCTAAGTATACCAGACGAATATCTGGTTTATCTTTTGTTTCCATTAGATATTTTCTTAAATGATACACTGTTGGAAACTGATTCTTATAAAGATTAGTATCAAAATTAAACTCTACAGTACGATCATCTTCACAGAAATTGCTTTCATCTAATTGCTGAAAAAAGTTAGGATCTTTTTGATTTACTTCCTCATGGAAAATATCTCTAAGATAATGTATTCTGTTCTTTTTTCTCTGATTTAATCGTCTGTTTGTACGGAACATTCTTCGATCTTCCGCTGTTTCTGCTTTATCAAAAAGCCTTACACCCCATAAATCTTTTCGAGATGCACGTTCTAACTCATATTTGGGATTTGTAACTGCCCAACCAACCTGTTCACTACTAACAGTTATTCCTAAAAATCCATTCTGCACGTAAGTATCCTCCTTATAAAATACACATTTTGTTTTTCTGAATTCTCTTGTCTATATGTAATATGCTAACACTTTTTGATACTTTTTTCAATATAATACGCCTTTTTATTTCATTATTTATGTAATGCCCCCACATTAATATATATTTATTACAAAATTACAATATTTTAAATAAAATGGTATTTAGTAATAAAATTATAAGTATTTGGACAATATTTTTTTAATCGATTCCGAGAATCTTTGCTAAAATAATAATCCCGATATGCTCCGGCAAAATATTCCGCAGGAGTAGTTCTTTCATATTTTCCAAGGTCTAACTTTTCATAATAATCGTTATAGAATCCACGATATTTACTTCTTTCTTTTAAGTAGATATTATAAAATTCTGAACTATGTGCAGCATCACCATTTTTGTAATTTACAAAATGTCCTATTTCATGTAATAAAACATAGTCGGAGTTATATTTTATGGATATTTTCTTATCTTTCAGAGAAAAGATTCCATTATGTTTCAATTTTGGATTTATGACGATCTGTATTTTTTCACTATTCAATTGTTTCTGTACATTACTTGGAATTCGGCCATTAAAACTAACTTTCTTCTGATTGCGAACAAAATTGATTTTATTTTCTGTAGTTGTCGTTTTAATATTTCGCTTTGTCGTAATAAAATATCCGTGATATGTTTTTTGAGTGGTTATAACTGTCTTTATATGTATCTTTTTTGCATCTCCATATGTATATTTATAAGAATCAGACCATTTGCTTTCAACATTTTTTGTGGTTCTTGTTCCTCTATATTTCTTTTTTATACGTACTTTCTTTTTAGATGCTGTTATCTTTGTTTTTACACTCTTTGTTTTCTTCTGGTATCCATAGTATTTATCAGCTGCTGCCACATTGCATAATTGATATGGGGAAATCAAGATCATTCCCATTGCTAGTGCAACAAATAAGATTTTTGTTAACTTGCTTATGTTATTTTTGTTTTCCATTGTTTCGTGTTCTTCTCCTCATTTTTTTCTGTATACTAAAAGAGCCAAAAAGAGCCAGTAAGCATCTGCTTACTGACTCCTGAGATAAATTAATATTGATTGTTTAGAACTTATTGATTGTTTTCTGAATAAAACTATAAGATTTAGGACAATTTGCTTTTAACTTGCTTCTGGAGTTTGCACTAAAGTAGTAATCTCTAAAACATTCTGCAAAATAATCAGAAGTGCTTGTTCTTGCATAATTTCCACTATCTAAATTCCAGTCAGAATAAAATCCTTTGTATTTGGATTTTTCAGAATTAAAGATATTTTTAAATTCTGTACTGCCTGAAACATATCCTGTCTTACGATCCACATAGTGTCCAATTTCATGCATAAAACCATAATCTACATTATTTTTCATTTCAATGGAATTTCTGGAAGCAGAATATACTCCATCATAAGATAAATTAGGATTCAGGACTACTTTTAATCCATCTGCTTTCATTGCATTCCCCACCTTTGTAGGAATCTGAGTATTTACTGTTCCCATTAATTTCATATAATCTGGATTACCGCTTCTCAGATAATTGATCGTTGTTGTCGTTACAGTTACCTGTTTTTTTACAGTTGTTGTTAAGGTCTTTTTGTAATATACCTTTGTTGTAGTTACGACAGTCTTTGTTACAGTTTTCGTGTCTTTTGCAACAACATGCTTGTAACCTGTGCTAGTTGTCGTAGTTGTTACTGTTTTTGTTGTTTTGTTTGCATGATTTTTTGACAACTTGCTTTTCTTTGTAGATGAGGTCGCAGGTTTCTTTTCCGTCTTCGTAGAAGTTACATGATAACCACGATATGCATTATCTGTTGCATATACGGATACTGAATGATCCGCTGCTGGTGCAACTCCAAATCCACCACTCACAACCATAGCTACTGCCATCATAATTGTAGCAATCTTCTTTACAAACTTTTTCTTGAATTGTCCTTTTTCTTTCATCATAGAGCATCTTCCTTTCATATTAGCTTTTTGTTACTCATGCCAGGAGATGATCTGTAACAAATCGTTTAGATTATTACAAAGAAAAAAGAGCATTCAATCGAATACTCTTCACATAAAAAAAACGAGAGATATATGAATACCTCTCGCTTTAGAAATTGTATAAAATGATGCAATTTCCCTGTATATTTTTTTCTAATAAACGATGGTGTTACATATATCTCTCTAACACTGCTTATATTATATCAGAAAATGCTAATAAATAATACTCTATTTTTAAGTAAAAAGACCAGATATTCTCTGGCCTTTTCACCTCTGTCACCCGGCAGATCTCGTCTCATGCGAGCATAACTTTATCACATACTACGTTGCATCAGAGTGCAATTCATATGTTACCATGAAATTGTATCACATATCATCATTTGTGGCAATTATGTTTTTAACACATTTTACACAAAATACACATTTTGTATATGATATGGATAATAACGGATGATTATTTACATTTCTTATACATCCAATGAATCTGTCTAAAAATATTAAACACTATCTTTTTTAGATTTAGGCAACATACCATCCATTTTCATCGATCTCAATGATGCCATCATCTAACTGAAATTCGATGTACATGTAATCGTCTTCATCGAATCTTACTCTGACAGTATATTCATCCTCACTGTTGATATACTGGTCTAATGTTGACAGTACATCATGATGATCTTCATCCACCATCATGCCATGTACAATCGGGAATCCATTTTCAGTTTCGGCTTTTTCATCATAGAAAATATAGTTATCCATATTTTCTAATGTGGCTTCTGAAAATGGCTTTACTCCATTTTTTGCTTTTTGTACAAGCATATTGATCATTTCTAATGTTTTGATTGTCTCCATGTTAATTCCTGACATACTTCTGTCCTTTCTTATTTCTAATCTGCATATTGATGGTTACATTTCTCATCCATGAGAATTCCGTCTGTGATACCGGACCTTTATTTATTGTTTATGATTTTTATCGAAAAAAATGGGTTTTATAAACCGAATTTTTTTATTTGAATTATGATATAATGTTATATTTTATCTGTTATAATAACAATCATTTTGCCCATTTAACAGAATATACCTTTTTCGTTCCAACCTGTTTATAAGCTTTAACTCTAACATATAATTTGTGACGATTCTTAATCTTACAGACATTCTTCTTCGTCATAATATATTTGCAATGTTTCATATCTCTTCTTGTAGAATACTTAATTCTATAACCAGTAACTCCGCCTTTATTCTTTCTGAATCGAATTGTGGTTATGTTTCTTTTTTGTTTTACTTTTAAGGATTTAACCTTATCTGGATGAATCCAGAACTTTTTTGTCTTAGAACCAACAAAAAAACTTTTGCCTTTAATTGTAACTGTAGCCAATCCTATATTTTTATTATTTTTATATACCGCATAATAATCATCGTTTAAATCTAATAATTCATCATTATCTGTTGTTACAATCGTATTGGGCTTTTTACTTTTTCCGTTATACACAACATTACCAGCATCAAGCTCTAAATCAGAGATTGAATGAAGTCCTAAATCTTTCTCCGTGATCTCTTTCTTTATATTCTGTATTTTGTTATCTTGTGTTACTGATTTATCATTTGCATTTCGTGTTGTTAGCTTAATCGTCCAATTCGCATAATTTTCTTTATATGAATCCTGAGAACCATAATCGGTAACTAAATAGGATTCTCCTTTAGAAATAGATGGAACATAATATTTTGCGGATGCAGTATCATACGTTCCCTCGGCACCCATTGATGTATTTTTTCCAGAAGATTTAATTACAACCATAATCGCAACTTTTCCCTGCTTAATAATCGGTGATTTGATTTGTTTCGTATAATATCCCTCATAATTCACTGTTCCAGATTCAGAAATTGCTTTCATACCATTCAGATCCAAATTTCCATTCTGATCTAAAGGAACATAATATATTTGATACTCTGCTCCAACATCAGACGTATAAAAACTTATTTTATCAAGTTGTTCTTTTCCATTTAATGAAAATATATTTACAAATCCGGCCGTTTTTTTATTGATCGCTACTGTAGAACATAAAGCACCTTCTTCTAAATTATAAATTCTCTCATTTGATGCTGTTTTTTCATAATCTTGAATTGTATATGTTGGTACAATTGATTTATCCTCATAAGATACCCAGTAATATCCATGATCATTAGTTCCCCAGCTGTTTCGAACGAGGAAGGCACCATTATTTTTAGGCTTCTGCAAGAAGTTCGATTTATCATAATTATCATCCCATCCAACGATTACAACGGCATGATTAAGGTTATCCCTAGCATTGCTATTAATACTGTTCATAGAATTACCTTTGATATAAAGATAATTCCAATTTGCAAGAGTTAAAACACTGCCGTTGTTATAAACTGCCTGCTTTACCTCATTGATATAATTATCAGTTAATGTTTGATCCTGATTATAATTCTTTTGAAAAAACTTTATATCTGTAGCTCGATACGCAGATTGGCTTTGCTCATGACTTATATATGTCAATTCCATCAATACATTTTTCGTATCATATGGAATATCACTGCTAACAGCTCCGTGCGATACAAGATATCCCGCAGACATCTCTTCGTTTCCGCCATCATTCTTATTCGTTAATTGCCAGCCGACATTTGATTTCTTTGTAAATGAACGAAGCATTTCTTCTTCTGAAAAGATATGATCTGATGATTCCTTCTTATCTGCAGTATATTCCATTGTGCCGATAGCTGAAAATATCCAACATGTTCCCCAAGGCAGCTGATTTTTTACAGCTTTTGATGTAGAACCATAAGATGAAGGTAAATGATAGGCTGCTGTCATTTTTCTGCTATTTACGGAACGATAACCTTGACTGTTTGATTTTCCCTGTGTGGCTACTTGAAGATAACCGTATTTAGATTTATTGACCAATTTATTTTTCCCTATGGATAATTTTACTTTTTGATTGGCCATAACATTGCAATCGGAAAAAAGTCCAGGAATTGTGATCATTGCTCCGGCAGCTGCCAGATTTACTACAGCAATTTTTTTCATTCCCATAAACAAACACTTAAATTTCTTGTTATGCTCCTTTTTACATTTATCGTTAACAAATCCCTTATTAAATCCCATTTTTATCATTATTATTGAGTCCTTCTAAATAAGTCTACGCACAAAAAAAGACACTCCGTTCAATAAGCGGAATGCCTTTTTTAATATGTTAATATTCTAATTATTTTCTACTTCATGGATGTCTCCACAACTACATTGGTATCCGATTACAACTTGCTCATCATGAGCTTTCTGATCCACAATCCAATCCTTACGAATAGCCCCAGGAAAATACGCCATAATTGTTTCTGTTTGCTCTGTTAGTTTATGATCGGAACATGTATGATTCCATCCACCATATGCGATAAAATCTTCATATAGTGGCATATCATTACTCCATCGAATTTCTTTATAATCGTCAAGAATGTCTCGACTTTTAGAGCTACTTGTATTCTCATCATTCTTTGGAATCTCAACTTTTTTATAAGTCCCATCTTTTATTCCATTGATATATTCCTGCGTAAGATCTTTCACACATGTATCACAGATGTCGTGAGAAACTTCTTTTTCATAATAAGATCCTGAGCTTATGATTGTCTCATAATGACCTGCTTCATCAAAATGAACGGTTTTATATACAGGAATATTATAGAAATGCTTATGTACAGCGGATGCTGCATTGTTTTGATCATCATTTTTATCCGTTACGGATGATTCTTTCTGATATTCTTTCCAATACTTCGCAATAACTTTTCCTTTTTTATAAACTTTCATTTCAATACGATTTCTTCCAAGCGGCTTTTTCGTATCAATTTTCCAATATCCTGATACGCTGGCTGTTGTCGTATATGATTTTCCGCTGCATTTTAATACAATGTATGCTTTGGATGGAGCATATCCAGAAAAAATATGATCATTTTCTGTAAATGCATTTACTTTGATATTCTTTGTTTCTGCATAAAAACTCTTTTTCGCATATACTTTTTTCTTCTGATATGCAGTCATAGTATATTTCTTTCCAAGTTTTAATTTAGAAACCTTAACACTATAGTTTCCTTTCTTGTTTACTTTGGATTGATATGTCTTTTTCCCGATTTTTACCTTAACAACACATCCCTTTTTGGTTTTTCCCTTGATTTTCGTTGCATTTTCATATGTTTGATCTACGGTAATCTTTTTTGTCGCTGCATTAACATTCATACTTCCATGAAATACACCGGTAACCGCGATCATCATTGCAAACAACTCTACTGCAATTCTTCTTTTTCTCATTGTTATCCTCCTAATTTTAGACATGAAAAAAGGCACTCTGTTTACACAGAATGCCCATATACAAAAAGTTCGTACATATTAATATATGCACGAACTCACTATATATATTATAACATAAATTATAACATTTGCATATCATTTTATTATAATACAAAAATAAACCCCTCCGTATTGCCGTACAGAGGGGTTCCTTGGGATATCCTAACATGGACTCCATTACTATCACTTTGCAAATATTATATCATAAATCATGTGATATGACAATATTTGACGTGTTTTATTATATGATGTGTAAATTCTTTTATTTACCATCCATTTCATCTTCTATTGCACTTAAATTTCCTTTTCTTTGCAATACCAACTGGTACATACTATCTACGTCACCGGCTTCTTCATCTATTCCCGCAACCAAAGAAGCATGTCCTTTATTTCCTTTTATGTCGAAATAAGCTTCGTGAAGCCCTATAATTTTATTTTCAGCTTCTTCTTTTGTTATGTTACTATCAGTTTTGAGCGATACATCATACCAAAAGTTCATTTCTCTTGCAATTGCTGCAAGAACTAAGTTTTTATTTTTTAAATCTTTCATTTCTATCTCCTTTTTACCCGAATACACTGAATCATCAATGATTCTTAAGTTCCACTATTATTACAAAATTTTCTGCTGTAAATAGCATTCTCGTATATAGCTACGAGGTTGCCAGTAGATAGGCTTCTTATCGTTGTCTAAATATTTGCAGATCCAGGAATGATATATCTCTTTCATTTTTGATAGCCAATCATTCCCATTCATCGTATCTACAATCAATCTTTGATATATATGACCAGAATCCCATACGGATTGCTTGCGACTCTGAGAAATCTTTTCTTGACATACAATCTGATTATCCTCAATTACTTCTTGTGTAACCTGTTCTATTGGCAAACAGTGATTGATATTGGCAAATCGATACAAACGTCGAAGCTTTTTTTCTCCAAGTGTATCAACAATATCAGCCTTACTATTTCCGGATTTTCTCGATACAGACTCAATCAAAGAACAAATATAAAATAAATCATTTTCATTGACCTTCATCATGCACCTCCTCTGCATTTAAAAATTCAAGACAAGACAATGCTTTAATGGTATGAAAAGATATTTGATGTGTTGGATGTTTGAATTTTGCCAACTGTAAAAAATCATCTTTCGAAATTTTCCCATCAAGATAATCCTCTACATAATTGTAAATAGTATCATCCGCCATAGGGCCTTCTACAATGTCATATTCATGAATATCTCCATTTCTGCATTTTGCAACAAAATCTAACCATTCTGCATCTGTCGTAGAAAAGACTTTGATTTTTAAATCATTTCTCTTATGAAATTTATAAACACTGACGTATCCTGTTTCGCAATGACGAACTGACCAAATTTCAGCTTGTTTCCTTCGATTTGTACAATAAAATCCCCACGAAAAATCTTTTGTAAATCGTGATTTTCTTATTTCTGGCTCAGAAACAATCATTTTACTTCCATGATATAAAATATCTTCCATAGTAACATTGCCTTTCTTGTTTAATTTATTTATTATGTCCATCGTTATTTCCTTTCTTTTAGAGTAGCATACTGTTAAAAAATACGCAACATTACACGTTTATCCATTATGTTTTACATTTATTTTCCTCCTTTGTAAAATAAAAAAGGATGTAAAAATACGCAATACTAAAGTAATTGCTAAATTTACATCCTAAATTGGTTATTAAGTTTCTATTTAAGTTTTTCTTTAAAAAGTTCAGCACTTCCCTAATGGAATTTCCAAAGTCTAATAAAGTCCAGAATCCTTCTAATAGGAATTCTAAAATCTAATAAAAAATACAACTATATTATATCATATTTCAAAAAAATATAAAGGTTATTTCTTCTGATATTTATTTTTCATTCTGGTATTCCAATACAAATTGTTCTGGTGAATTAACTCCGGCATTCCAAAGTTTTGGCAAAACAAATGAAGAAATAATAAAAAATAGAATGGACATAACAATTAGAAATGTTACAGAAAGTATGTTAACTCCAAAATGAGAAAAATACTTGTACAAAAAATATCCAATTGCAATCAGAAAACAAAAAAAGAAAAATCCAGTTCCTAACATAAACATCTTTACACCTCTTTATATTATCATCTTATCGGTTTATATAATTTTGCTTCAATGCATCGTTTATAAAATGGAAGAAATGATGAAGCATAAGTATACACAGCTACTTCTCCTGACATATCCGATGTTGGGGCAAAAGTCAGATAATAAGCAATATGAATACTACGTAGAGCCATGATAATTTCAACTAGCTCAAATGAATGATCACTGTATGCTCGATCAAGCACTTCTTGAATGATATTCCTTTGCGTTTTAGTAAGATTTAAAAACTCAAAACGGAAATAAGCAATCTGGAATCCAATAAATTTGTCATCTTTATCTTTCGGATCATATGTATACATTGAATATTCGTTATGATCTTTATAAATCATATAAATATCTCTTAGATTCAATTTATTAAATCTATTCACAAGATTTGATTTACCTGTATTAGCACTTCCCATGATTGCTGATAGGCTATATTTTGATACAATCCAAACTAAACCGCCAAAAACGAAAAGCATTATTAATTCTACAATCTGATGTTTATAACTCTTGAAAAACATTACCTCTAACAAAGCCCAAATACCTAAATATGAAGCACATCTTGTAGCAAAAACTTCTAATCGTTTGTGAGAAAATTCTCTTTCCTGCCCAGGAAGTGGTATAATGTGAATCTTTTGTATAAACGAAGTAGCAAAATAATTTGTCAACTTCCAGAATACCGGCAACATGGTAACGCATCGTATTGTATCAAAATCTTCTGTAGTAATTTTCCCGTAAAAATATAGTTCAAGTCCTTGCCAGGAACATGAATATAAGACGCACATTCCTATAAAAAATATAAACTTACAAAGTATAAGTTTTTTGTTTGACATTTTCTTTTGCTCCCTTCCTCATTTTTTAATTCCGGATATAATTTCTGCCACATCATAATTTTCTGTTTGATCATTATGTATTAGAATCTTAATTCTAGCATTGTATTTTTTCCCAACTTCTACTTGATCATAAATATCTTTATTTCTTGATTTGATTATCTGATCATTATATTGAAAAATAGATATATAATCTGTCCGTACATGATCATCAACATAACTTGGAATATCTCCTACTTCTTCGGAAGTACATTTATGAGTTTCATTCGAGCTTTTATCTACACAAGATACAAGAACTGAATCTTCCAAAATATTTTTTAAAGCAACACGTTCTACTCCAATTCCATATTTTCTTAAACTATCATTTAATTGTGTCTGTAGATTATTTTCGATATATTCTCTTTGATCAACAATTGTTTTGTATGGCATATTTCGAATAATACGTTCTAATATATATAATGATTTCATCCTCATTAATTTCATTATATTTTCATTCTTTTTCTTACGATACAATTTTGAATCTATAATCTGAGAGTATATGATATAATCAATTTTTACATATTTTCCATCTTTAATTTTTATGATCTGCGGCTCAATATCTATGATTGGTTCGTAGCGATGTTTGAGCGGATTTATTGTAGATAATATAAAGATGATACTAAGCAAAATGAATAAAGAATTATGAACTACTGAAAAATTAATCATACACTACACCTTCTTTCTTGTTCTTGGCTGCAAGAATATAACAAATAATACAAATATATAGCCAACAATAAATAAAAAACATTAATTTCTCCAAACATTTTTCTCCTCCCAAATTATAGTCTTGAAATGATATAGCTTTGATTTGCTGCCACACAGCAGCTCTCGTTTGAACGAGTCTATTCGATAATTTCTTATTTTTACGCACCGTGCAAAACTATTTGACCATTTAGATATGTCTCCGTTGCACAGTAACAAAACATCTTCTACAGCATATTTAAGTGCTTTTACACGATTACAAAACAGTTGGTTCATTTCTATTATGATTATTTCCTTTTTTAAGACAAGTTTACTAAAATGCATTATCATACATTGAGACTACCGAAATATTTAAATTATAATCTTCCGGCCGTCTCGTGAAATGAGCCCATCGAAATAATTGTTCATATGTTGGCAGCAACCCATCTCTTATATTAACTGTCGTTTCCTCAAATAATGGAGTTATCATTCTTACAAAATGTGGGAATTCATCGTTTCCATAATTATCGTATTGATTTAAAGCTAATTCCTGCCATAATTGTTGAATTAATATGCGTATAATTGCATCATACGTATTATTCTCTGACGGAATTTCTATAAATAATGTAGTTTTTTCTTTTCTTAACATACCAATCTCAAGTTTTTCCTTGTCAACAAATTCGATTTTATCATCACAAAATATTTTAATATCTTCGATCAAATTATTTACTGTAGTAAAATCAAGTACCTCAAATACATCATGTTTTTCCCGACCAAAGCCCCAATCAAAATGAGGCATTCCATGTTTTTCCCAATTATTTAGAACATCTAAAACAAAAGTAAAGTTACGTTTTGGAACAGGTTCTTGCATCATGTTTTGGAATATTTTTTCTAGCAAAATTTTTTCACATACATCGTTCACAGAATCTTTACGGATAATTATATTATCAATGGCTTCTTTGATTTCTAAATTACTATGAATATAATCAAAGGGATTATATCCAATAAATTCCTCATTTTCGGCTTTCGGATTTAATTGTTGTGTAAAATTTAAAATCTGAATATTTGTTTGATCAAGGATCTGTTTATTTTTCACAACATTATAAATCTGCCAATCATAATCTAAGATAATAGAACTCATGTTTTTGTCCTGAATACTTTTCTGAACCAATGATAAAGTCTTATGTGATACATACTCTTTTATGGCTTGTTTATACAAAAAACTATTATCATTGATAATATGAAAAATAATTTTTTTGTATATCGCATCTTTAATACTCATGGTTAGCTTCTCCTTTCAGTAAGATCAAAAATCTGACCAATCCCATCCATATCCATCTTTGGACAATTCCTTTTTAGCTCATTCCATTTATCTTCCCATTGATCACCTTCAATATCTGGATATAGCGTGTTCATTAAGCGGTATAAAATATCATCATAATCTGGAACAGATTCTTTATAAAATGGAAAATTTGTCCGAAATAATTCCATAGAAGTATCATAAAGATTCACCATGAAGCCATGATCTGGAAGAAAATACTCTGGCCCGATTGCTTTTTCCCAAAGATGATATCTTTTTTCCCAGTCTTTTTCTGAAATTTCTTCCGGTCGATCTGTATTGTTCCAATATTGAAAATCACTTAGGTACTTTTGCTGTTCCAAAATTGGAATAATACTTGAATTTCCACTGTAAACACAAAGTATTTTTCCTTCTACGGCAAACAAAAACAAAACAGCTCGATAATTATAATCCAAGCTTTCTAACAAATTATCCCTTGTTTGATTTCTGACTTTACCACGAATATACAGAACAATGTTTCGATATAATGATTTCCATTGCCCTTGAGCAGTATCTTGTAACCACATTTTCCTATCATAATCTGTTTCTTTCTTCGCTATTTCTAAAATTTCATCGGTGCTGAGATTTTCTCTCAAAAAATAGCAATATAAAAACTTTTCCAGTACATATTTGTGTAATTGAATATCAATAGTTTTTTTTACATCTTTTCTTAGAATATCAATCTTTTTTGTCAATTCTTCCATAGTGTAAGATTGATCAAAAATGAATGCATCGTAGATTCCCAAACTCATTTATTTACGCCTCTCCATTAATCTCGTAACAACCAATTCCATTTATTTGCAATGCAACAATTAACCATTCTCTTCTTTCTTTAGAAGTTCGTGTAATACCAGCTGCTTTTGATTTATTGTTAATGTTTCGTAAATTTGTAATATTTCGTCCACTGCGGTCATTTTATCTTCGTTTCTCAAGATTTTCATATCAGAAGAAATAATTATGAATATATGGTAATCTTTTCGTAGAGCTTTTTTGTCTACGGCCAAGGAGTAAGGATTTTTACGTGGATGTGCAATTAATTTACTTACAATTTTCTTATCCATTTTAGAAATTTGTCCTAATCTTCCAAAACATTCCCCCTTACTCATTACCTCTAATACGTATGGTCTGTTATGATACTTATCTGGTTGAATTTCAAGCCATGAATTATCTTCTGGATCCGATACCTTAGAAGTGGCTGATGCAAGATATTGCTCTGCATTCCACATATTTTCACTTACGAGTCCAAAACGATAATGGTAACGATATGTTTCATTCTTACTCATATGTAGTCTCCTTTTCTGATTTTGTAATGTAAATTATATTTTCTAGCTTCATACAAGCAATCTCACGGTACAATTTTTCTCATTTAATACGAATTAATCATTATCTTCCTTTTTTAGAATTTTTTGCAATACCAGACGTTTTTGATGTACTGTTAGTATTTCATAAATTCTCAATACTTCATCCGCTGCTGCCGTTTTATCTTTGATGTTTGAAGAATCGAAGTATCTTTCGGCAATTTCCTTGAAAAACATACTTTCGACAATATCAATTGCTGTAGACAATGGCATTATCTGTTCTGCACCCATTTCCCTGCGATATCGTTTTCCATAGGAAACAAATTCTTTGCATTTTGTACCATCCTTTTTAGACTGTATATAGCTAGAATATATTTTTCGTGAACTACTCCGACTTAAAGAAGTCGGAGCTTCCTACTTCTACCACAACGGTTATTACCACACTCATCTGAGTAGTTTTCCCCTCGTGTCCATAGGCGTATCCTTCTGATGATCAGAAGAAAGTTCGGACTATTCCATTCCTACTGTTCTTTCTTATTTTTTAGTCTGCGGATCGTAAAATGTGTAAGCCTTCGTTCTTGATATTGACCGCAGCATTCAGATCCCTGTCATGGATTCTGCCACACTTTGGGCAAGCATAAATTCCCCCTCTTATTTTTCTACTGGAATCCAGTCATCTATAATTTTAGGCTTCTTTCTTACTTCCACTGGATCATTTGGAAATTCTGAATCTTTGTGTGTATACTGAGTCCAACGGATCTCAAAGTATTTGTCATGAAGCTTAACAATGGTTCTCATCTTCTGATTATTATCATTAACCTCTAAGTATTCTTCATGCGGAACAATTTCCTTATCAAATAATCCTGCACTTACAAGGTTGTCCATTTCATCTACTGTTAATTTCATTCCTTCCGTAATCTTGTCATACATGATGTCATAGAAATGTTCATCATAGTAATCTCTATCGTCCCATCTTCCCTGATCTGTTATCATTAGCTGCTTCTCCTTTCAATTATCTTATTTTGTATTATTACAAACTAATAAATGACTAATTTTTTTCAGTCTGCTTTAGTAATCCATTTTTTCCATTTCTAATATATCCAAAATACAATCAATTTTTTTTAGATATTTTTGCAATTTTGCTTTTTGCTCCTTTAAAAGAACGGGATCAAAATTATACTGATCAGATTTTGCAACCCATTCCTTTACAACCCTTGTTGTTTTTACTACCTCTATTGGATCATTAGGAAATTCATCTGGTTCATCAAAAGATTCATTTTTGCGAATCCAACGAATCTCAAAATACTTACCATTCAGTCTAAAAATAGTTCTTACTTCCTCTTTAAATAAATGATTTTTAAACTCTTGGCAAATAATGTCATAATACATCGGATCGTGTCTTTGATTAAGAAGCAAATCCAAAAGGCTTTTTCTTTCATCTTTTGACAAACCCATTCCTTCTGTAAGTTTGTCGTAAATGATATTTACGAAATTTTCTTCATAATAATCAGGATCGTTCCATTTTTTTGAATTAGTTATCATACTTGTCACCTGCGTCTTTCCAATGTTCATTTAATTCTACAGTTACAACTCGATTTGCTGAACGATATACATTACACAATATTTTATCTCCGATTTTAATTACGTGAAATTCTTTTTCTGAAACTGCAATTTCTTTTTCTTCGTCATAACAATCAATAACAATTTTATAGCTGTTTCCCCAGTGATAATTTTGATAATATTTATCATCCACATTTAGAGAAGTTGTTTGTTTATAGCTACAAATTTTTATTACCTAGTTAATCATACAGGGAAGCATAGCCAACATTATTATCATGATATATAGTAAAATCATGATTTTTACCTTTTTTTCAATTAAATCTTCTGTATCCATGAAATATTATCTCCTGTTAGTTTTAATATTTTCTACATAGTAGAGTACCTGTTATTTTATATTTTCCTCTTATTGTGGTACCTTCTCCATATTTTTCATCTTTTATATATTTTTTTGATATAGTCGCTGCTGTTGTATATGTTTTAATCCATCCTTTAGGGGCTATTCCCGTTACTATTTTTATGCCGGCAATTACTATTATGCTTGCCAAAACACATCCACATAGTACTGTTAATGGGTCGTAGATATAACTTTCTATAAGTATGTAAATAATTACAAGTAACCAAAATATAATGATCAATGTGTTTATAATCATATGCTTCATCTTCTGTTATTCTTGCTCATATGAGTCTAATATTTTACGAACAGCATTCATATGATCTTTGATATTTAACATATCTTCATCACGAATCCCTTTATAACTGTGTTTCTTAATAAATTGATCAATTTTAGCAAGATCATCACAGATGTTTTCTGCTGCCTCTGCAATTTCCGACTGTTTCTTCAATTCATCAGTCATTTTATAAAAATGATCACGATTCGTATATTCTCCATAGTCCGTTACAATTTTTGTTCGTTTCGGAGTGATCCGTTGAATCACTTCTTTTCGCATTTTTGAATACCGGAAACTTACCCATACTCCAATATTAGGATGATGTGATGTATATACAACATCTCCAACTTTTAAATCATCCTGCTCAATCTTTAATTCATCTAACAACATAATCTTTTCTCCATTTCTACCATAAATGTCATACACCAAATACTACTTTCCATGATTTCTCTATGGATCTATGATATTTAGTGTTTTATTTTTGTCATTCGCTTCAATCATATAGTTATCAGCATCTTCCATTTTATCTAAAACTTTATTTACGTCTTTCTTTGAAGAAAGTTCTTTATCGTTATGAAATATCTTATATCCACGCTGATAAGCAATCTGTGTACCTATATATTCTTTAGATCCTGATTTCACTCTAAATGCATAAATGGTTTTCGTTTTTTTATCAATTTGAATTATAATTTGTCCAAAATCATCGGATTCAGAATCATTAAATTGATGCAAAACCATATCTTTATCTTTAGATCCATGGATATGTGACTGTCCTTTTAATTGTTGCAAAAACTGCTTTGTAAGACTTTTTGAAAGAGTTTTCTGCTTATAGATAAAAGTATAATTATCCGTATAATATTGTTTTATTTCGTTATAGCTCATCCAAGTATCATATTGATCTACTACAACGTACAGCATTATAAATGCTATAAATACTACAAATGTCTTTCTCATTTTTATCCCTCACAATTCAATACATGATCAATTTCTTTGATTCTTTTTAATAAACGTTCCTTTTCTTGCTTCAAGGCAGCAGAGTCAATACTGTCTGTTACAACTTCTATCTCATACTCTTCCTGCGGATTCTCAAGATATTCCTCATAAAGATTTTTATTGACATTATGTAATAAGATCTCACTATCTTCACTAACTACACTCTCCCAGTTCTTAGCACTTCCACCGCTGTAAGCTGATCCATGAATATAGGCTACGTCACTGCCGGGATGTGCTCCACTGTCTCGACCTGTTGCATGACTTAAGATTTTTCCAAAGAGGATTACGTCACCATGTTTTTTACTTACAGATTCCTTTACATGAATTTTGAGTGTGACCTTTTCATTAATTTCATTATCTGCATATCCGTAGATTTCTTTCATAATCACTCTGGCAGCATCCAGATTTGATTCATCAATCGTCCAACATTTTTCGCCCGAATTCCATCTCGCATCTGAAAATTTTTTAATCCTTTTAACAAACTCTGGATTATATGGTGTATATAACATTGCTTTATCGTCTCTAATTTTTACTTCAATTTCGCTCATTTTACATTCTCCTTACTCATAAATATATATCTCTGTTTCGAGATAAATTATTTGCTTTTCTAAATATAATGTATCACTTTCGAGATATTAAGTCAATAGAAATATTTGCTTTTCGAGATATTTTATTTTGATTTTGAAATAAAATATGCTATAATACAAACATAGGAGGTTGCATTATGGTAAGTTATACACCATTATTTACAACGTTAACTAAAAAAGGAATGACAAAAACCGAACTTAGAAAAAACATTGGATTTGGGACAAATGCACTCGCAAAAATGTCTAAGGGAGAATACATTTCTTTAGAGACAATTGACAAAATCTGTCTCTATCTCAATTGTAAAATAGAGGATGTTATAGAGATCATTCCGGATTAAGCAAAGGGACTTTGACTATTTGGTTGAAGTCCTTTTGTTATTGATCAAAAAATACTTAAAAGATTAAGGTCCACACCCAATGACGATACAACTGATTCATCTACACAAAAATGTCTGGCAATATTGGTAAGATTAACTCGTCCAGAAACATCTTCATTTTTTTTGATTTGATCTAAAAACTCTTGTTTTGGCATCAATAATCTTCTTGCTATAATCTTACATTCCATATCATTATGTATACCTGTTTGTATTTCACACAAAGCTCGTGCAAGCAGCATATTTTCTTTTTCTCTCGATACAAATGGAACCTTAATTTGATAAGTTTTATCAAACTTTGGTATTAATTCATAGCGATCATTGTATCTGCTTATATCATTCGTACAGATTATTTCATAACCCATTCTAAGCAGTGTATTTTTAAGACACTCTGCAGAAGTTACTGAATCAGTAAGATCGCAAATTTCTCTAATTCTTTTTGCGATTGCATCATAAATCTGCTCTTTTTTATATTTCTTTCGTTCCACATACTGTTGTTTGTTCATCATAAATAAGAAATCCTTCTTTCTAATTCAATCTCTATGATTCATGCTTAATACGAGCTAATTGACATCATTTTTTATGAAGGAAAAACCACAAATCTTAATTTGTTTCATAAAATTACAATATTCTAAATCTTGACAATTTGTAGATATTTCACAATATCCACAGGTATTACCCCAAATTTGATCATACAATTCTTCTTTTTCGTCTTCGGAAGCTTTTCCAGATTTTACTTTCTCATATTGTTTGCGATCAATCCAACATGTATCGCCACAGTCATTAACAGCTATATGCAACATACATTTTCCAATCTTATGCTGTACAAGTAAATCAACAATCTGCTTCCATTTTTCATCTGTTAATGTCATTTCTTTATATTCTATGTTCTCATATTCTGCCGTTTCTTTTAATGTGTCATTCAATTTTCTGTTTGCCAGACTTTGAGTTAAAGCATTTAAGTTTCTCATTTGATTAACGAATTCATCTAAATCATAAATCTGTTCTTTTGTTAAAAAAACAAGTCCTTTCAAGAAAGGATAATGAATGGCAGGTCCTTTTGCTTTAATTAATCCATTTTTGATTTCTCTATGTAAAAGATTGACTAATTTAGTATCAATAAAAAATCCATATTTTTCTTTTAATAATACTTTATCCTCAAATGACATTTCCCTAACCTGATCATCAGTTAATGTATCCAGATGTTTCTGGATTTTCTTTCGTTGTTGCTCTTCAATATGGCATATTTCGTCAAGCTTTTCTTTTTCTTTAAATAATGTTTTAATGAATTCACTCATAAATACGATTCTCCTTTTTACGTTTTACAAACGGAGTTTTTCTGCTAGTATTATGTTAAAATATTAAGTCCTCTACCTCTTTGAGCGGCAGCAGCCAGGGATACTCCAAAATACTCTGCAATATTTTTCGTTTGTACTAGCAATCCTTCGGAATTAAGATCAATCATTTTTCGATACTCTTTTTCCGGCATAAGCAATGCAAATGCAAAACTATTTGCCTGCCGTGCCTGTTCAGGATCGTTCTTCTCTTGGAACCGCCCTTCTTTTTGATGATTCCAAAGATCATGATTCGTTTGATACCCCATATGCAAGAACAAATGACCTAACTGTTGAGCAATAATCATTTTTCTCCGTTCAGATTTATAATATGGGGAAATATAAATTGCAAAAGAATCTCTCTCTTTGCTGATAAAATCGCAATATTTACAGTATTTTTCTCGATCTTCTTCCACGCGGCCGCCAAACATCTTAACTGCTTCATCAATATCCTGAATTGGTATCTGGATATGATACAGATCAATAATATCTTGAGTTAAATGGTTAATAACTTGCTTAATTTCCTCAGATTCTTTCAATTCTCTCATTAATTGTGCATTGTTCACTATCATCACTCCTTTTCAAACACGCAAATCCTTCCGTGATTCTCTTTCTTTGTAAAATCTCTTACAACTATTTTGTAGCTGTTTCTTTTGAAAACAACTTCTTCTTTGATTTCTCTTTTTAGAATAATTTATCAATTACAGATTTCATTTTTCTTCCAATAAGAATGTCATTTTCATCACTTGCATATATAGAATCATGAACACGACAAATTCCGTTTGCTTCAAAATCAAATGATTCTAAAAAATCTTTAAATGATCCATCATAAATTTTTGGAAATTTTTCAGGATTCCACTTATAGTGATCTCCGATTAATATATCATTCAAATTAATTCTATTTCCAAGGATATTGACATATAATTGATCATTATCATAGGGTTTCGCATTTACTATTAGACGCTGCCGGCTACGATCAAAAATATAATATTGATATAATTTTAGCAGATCACATTCTCGCATTCTTACATGAAAATTTAAGGTACTTATTTTTTCGATTTCTTCCCATGCCATAAGCCTGATATATCGTTCAATAATCCGTTCCTGAATTTCATTAAATAATTCTTCATTCATGTCTTTATACTGTACTTTTAGAGAAGAAAATATAATTTTTGCTTTTCTAATATCAGATGACATAGATAATGATTCTATTTCGACCACGAAGCTTACATTGCCTGGATATAAAATTACTTTGGTCTTTCCATCATCCGTTTTTTCATAGATGAATTTGGCGTATGTAGTATTTGAGTGATTGATACATACAGCGATCATTTCCTTTGTGAGCAGAAAAGGAATCTTTTTTACGATACCTTCTTTCATGCATTCCTGTTTTGCAGAAATATTCTTTGATTCTTTCGTATTTGGTTCAAAAAGTGAATACCTGCAATCATAATCTAAGTAGTCCGTTTCATCATCATCAAATCTATCAACGTAATCATATTCGCTTTCTGGATGAACCACTTTAGACTCGATCAAATTCTTATTTTTGAGTCCAATCGCATATGGATACTCATCTAACTCTGCGATTGCACTTCCAAGCAGGTTTTCAATAATCCATTTCTGCTGGGGTCCGGCTTTTTCAAACATAACAGAATTATATACAGTTTTTTGCATTTCTTTTAACATTTTAACGACTTCTTTCTTTCTCATTTTCATAAATTTTCTCCTATAAGAACTTCATTTTCGTAATCAGATAAATCTTTTTGAGTCAATATCTACATCTTCATTTTCAGACATTCGAAACTCTCCGTGACTCTCTTCCTTTGTAAAATTTTTCACAACTACTTTATAGCCACTTTTAATTAGTTCATCCCTTACTTTATCTCTTTCTCCCTGCTGCGTAAAATCCCTCACAACTACTTTTATTTCTCGATGCTGCTTATTCGTATTTTGACTCATAATCTTTCTCTCCTATCTTATTTTGACATATAATGATTAATCGTTATCTTTTAAAATTCTTAAAATCTCAACAAAAAGATTGACCAGATCCAAATAAATATCAGCCCCGTAAATAATTGCGTTTGCAACTGTATGTTTAGCCTGCTGTGCTGAAACAAAATCGTATCCAATATATAAGGAAAAAATAATTGCCGAAATCCATGCTATAATTCCTGTATTTAATCCGACAAAATAGCATACGACATATGCAATAACAACTCCTACTAATGCTACAAAAAGCATTTTCCCAATACCTACAAAAAACTTTGGGAATATGCAACTAAGAGTAATCATACAAAAAGTGATCATAGTTGTAATGATCAATGCTTGCAATACAAGATCAGATCTACCAGCATAATCACTGATGATGGTTGATAATGTTATTCCACATGGAATCACAATCATGTTATATCCAACAAATTTTACAAGGACAGCCTTATATCTGGTTAACATTACTATTCCAATAATTGAAATGAGCAGGTATCCAATCACCAATGCTCTTAATGGAATCATAGCTACATAATCCGCAAAAAATGCACATGTTATAAGATTGATTAATAAGCCGTATAGTACAATAGCTTCGATTAGCAAATTATAAGCACCATCACTCAAATGCGTTTTCTTTAATTTTTTACTACATTTTATTTTCATTTTCTTCAAAACCTCTTTCATTTAACTTGTGATCAATTCGTTTATATCTGCCTATATGATCTACTTGTCCAAAAAACTTCCGAAATCCTTTTCCATCATATCTATTCCATCTTTTTGCAGATCATAAAAAGGATTTCTCTTATATGGGAAAAATAAAAGGCATAAAATAGTTATGATTGACAATATAATTCCTATTCTGTTAAATGGTCCTATCCATGCTACAATAACAAACATTTGTTCAAAACATATCACCGTATTCTTTGTTGCACTATCTACAGTTAAAAATTGATCGAGACAGATTGGTAACCATAAAATTGCAAAAAATATAAAATAAATTATGTAATATCCATGTAGATAACCAGCCCCTAATTCTGCAGAAAACAATAACCAACGATCTTTTACACTCGTAAATTTTGCTTTTGGCATCTGATAAAAAACAAAATCATGATATAAACGATCATATTTTTCAGATTTTATCAAACTTTTTCCATGAACTGTTCCATTCCCTGATTTACTTGAAATTCTAAAATTAGTAATAGCTCCTTTGCTGTTGTATGGATGGTTATATATTGATGAATCAAAAAATTTCCAAATTAAACTACGACCAATTATTATTGCTATATTATTTGAGTTTAAATATCTTTTGTTAACATCACTTATGGAATATGTAGAAAAAATCTTTGACCGACTCTTTTGATGAACAAGTTTTGTGATTGATCTTAATTCTGCACTATTAAATGTTCCAGGTTCAAAAGATATCTTCTTCCCAGTAAAATCAGCTGTTAATTTTCCGTTATCAGAATGATAACTGATCTGGCATTTTGGTTTGTATACATAAAAAATATCGGAATCTTTAATATATTTATTGTATTCTTCTTCATTTGCCTCAAAATTTATATGATTTTTATCACGGTAGTAATATCTCATATTCCCCAGCTCTTTCTTTTTTGTAATCTTCTTTGAGCTGCACTCGTATTTTTGATATGTATTTTGAGTGATTTTCAATTGATCTTCCGAGATTTCTTTCCCATAGAAATTCCGGTCCGTTTCCCACTTATCTTGTTTCAGGTTTATATAAAACATTGTTATAAGCGGCAATAAAGAAAGAATGATCAGTCCATATAGGATTCTTCTCTTTATGTCGTCCATATCTAATTTTTTTAGCACCATATCAAATCTCCTGACATTTTTTGTTCTTATCTTCTAACATCTTTTTATAGGCTTCCTCTATTTCCTCATCTGTAACAGCTTCTTCATTCCAAATTTTATTAACGATACAAGGAGTTTGTTTTTTGAAATTGCAAATAGGACATATTCTTTCAATACAATAGTCTTCTAGCTCCTTTTCCTTCTTCTTTCTTTTTAAACTTTTCTTGTCTAAGTCGTAATTCATAGATGCAATAATTATTCCTGCTTTTGCATCTTTTACTGCTATTCCTGCTTGTGCTCCTTTGTCATAAATAATACTTGTTTCTAATGACCCAATATCTATTTTATTTTCGACACATACTTTTTCTATACTCGCTAAAAAGTCATGTGCAATCTGCTGTGCTATTGTCATAAACGTTCTCCTTCACACAATTTTCTCTATTTTACCGGCGGCAACTATAATTTCTACCTATAATATGTATTCCAATGTGATTCTGATTATATAATTGATGCAAAATTTCTTGATCATCATAAGTTAACAACAAGTCTGCACAGCCGGGAAACTCTCTTAATAAATCTGTGATCAGTTCAGCTAACTCTTGATGAAGATGAAATTTAACTGGATACAGCTGATCTCCTTTTTCGATATATGGTGGATCAATAAAAATACAATTTTTCGGATTCCAATACATTTCCTCAATCAATTCCATTGCATCGTTATTTCTGACTTCAATGTAATCACTCATGGAATGAATTTTCTTAATTCGTTCAGTAATGGATTTAGGAATCCATCGATCTTTCATATCAGACTTTGGATTTGCCATCTGTATGCCGGAAAAACTACACCGGTTGATTACTAAAAAGTAAAATGCACGATCAAGATCTGATAAATCCGATGATTTCAATCGTTCCTGATATGCAAAATATGTTTCTTTGATTGGTGAGTATTCCAGAATCTTATCATTCAGTTCTTTGTATTGATTACTGCATACAATCTTCCAAAATGCGTAAACATTACGATCCAGATCATTTAAGACCAATTTATGAATCTTACCAGCATCTAACAAAGCTAATCCCAAACTTGATCCTCCGCAAAATGCTTCTACGAAACATTCTTTATCTTGAATATATGGTAGCAGCTGATCAATCAGCTTTGATTTTCCACCAGGATAGCGAAGTGGAGACAATCTTTTTTTTAACTTTGATTTTTGAACAGGTGTTGAATTTTTAAGTTTTGACTGTTCTAAGATAACATGTGTCTGGCTAAAACTTTCTTTTCCTTCTTTATATAAAACTCCATCACACATAGGACACCAAAAGCCGTATTTTCCTTCTTCAAAATCTTCTTTTTCTCCTATATATCCGCAATATTCACATCTCATAGTATTTTAATCTTCTCCTATACCATTCTATCTTTTTGTAGAATATGTAACATATTAATCCTCCCCTCAAAACAGATGTATCATTATTTTATTCAAAATAGGTATTGCCCACATTATCAAAATCTATATCACATGTCATAGCATCATCACTTTCTATTGTTTCTTATTTGTATTTTTTCGGCGTGTATTTTTCTTTGTTCTTCTGTTTGATTCGATGAAGAGCTAAATCGATTGCTTTCATTAAGTAATCGGCATCTTCTTCTGTAATTTCAATTCCATCACAATTGGCAATTACATTTTCCTGATTTTTAATCTGCTCTTTGATTTTATCTAAATCCTTCGAGATATCTTTTTCATCTTTCGGAGTCAGAATTGACCGATCTCGGATATTAGATGCTCCAAGAAGATAGTCCGTTGTTACTTTGAAGATTTGAGCTAACTTTATCAGATTTTCATTGTCTGGAAAGCTGATATCATTTTCATAATCAGAAATTGTAGATGCTTTCAGGTTAAGTTTTTGACCTAATTTTTCCTGCGTCATACAATATTCTTTTCTTAACTGTCTTAATCTTTTCCCTAATTTTGTTGATTTGTTTGTATTTGTTTTATCCATAAAATTTCTCCTTAACCGTTTCAAGTGAACTACTCCGACTTAAAGAAGTTGGAGCTTCCTATTTCTACCACAACGGTTATTATCACACTCATCTGAGCAGTTTTCCCCTCGTGTCCATAGGCGTATCCTTCTGATGATCAGAAGAAAGTTTGGACTATCCCATTCCTACTGTTCTTTTTTATTTTTTAGGCTGCGGATCGTAAGATGCGTAACCCTTCGTTCTTGATATTGACCGCAGCATTCAGATCCCTGTCATGGATACTACCACACTTTGGACAAATCCATGTCCTAACGTTCAGTTTTTTCACTTCTTGATTTTGAAAACCGCAGCAGCTACATAACTGACTGGAGGGAAACCATCGATCAACCTTTTCAAGTTTTCCACCTTTGTTATGTAATTTATACTCTAACATCGTAAGGAACATCCCATATCCGTTATCCAGAGTAGCCTTTCCATTACCAAAACCTTTGTTTGCCATTGACCGCATGTTCAGATCTTCTACTACAACATAATCATATTGCTTGGTGATCGCAGCTGATTTTTTGTGTAGAAAATCTTTTCTCTGATCCGCGGTATGTACATATAGTTTTGCAATCTTTTTTAACTGTTTCTGATAGTTCTTACTGTGAATATCTTTGTTCTTTAACTTTCGTTGTCGTTTTACCAGTCGCTTTTGTGCCTTCTGAAAGAACTTTGGCATATCTCCCAATCTGCCGTTACTGTCCATGTACAGTCCATCCGACTTGTAATCCAGTCCAAGAACTTTTTCATCAAAAACAGGTAATGGAGTGATCTCTTCTTCTTCTTTTTCGCAAAGGAGAGAGATATAATAGCTACCGTCACTTTTTTGTGATATGGTCGCAGATTTAATGATCCATTCCGGTCCGGGCAGCCGATGCACAATAGCATGAATCATACCAACCTTTGGAAGCTTGATCCCATGATCCATAATCTGTATCGTTCCTTTTTGATTATTTGTCGTATAAGATCTTCGGCTTCTTTTCTTTGATTTGAATTGTGGAAACCGAAAGTTTTTCGGATTTTCAAAAAAGTTTTTGAATGCCCGATTTAACTGCATCTGTACATTCGCCAGTGCTAGACTGTCCACTTCTTTTAGAAATGGATATTCTTTTTTGTATTGAGCCGGTGTCGGATGTAATGTCTTTCCGGTCTCTTTGTAATGGTTATTTTTATCTGCTAACATAAGATTCCATACTTTTCGACAACAGCCAAAACTTTTAGCAAAGAATACTTTCTGTTCTTCTGTCGGATAAACCCGATATTTGAACCCAAGATGCATATATTTACTCCTTTCTTTGATATTCTTACTTTTCAGATTCATCCTGATTCCAGCACATATTACGATAATTCATCGCAATAAGTTCACCTAAATCTCCAGAAATATGTAATCTGCAATAATCTTCCTCAAATAGAAAGCGGATTCTGTATTCTGTACTATTGGGCTTTTTGAAATCCAATATTTTTATGTTTCCAAGATCTTTAAATATTGCCCTATGATTCTTGAAATTTTCTTTTTGTTTTTCCAAATTCATGTAAAAATGTTACCTTTCTAATCACATTTTGTTCCATTTCAAAATTAATTAGTACGAACGTTCGTTATAATTTAATTATACAATAACCTTGACAAATTACAAGCGAAAATATGTAACGCTCCCATATTTTTTTAGCTTTATTTGAACATATTTCAAGAATAACATTATAATTATGTGGTAATATTACATATTTTAAATTATTATTTATAATTTATTCCAACTTCTAAACAAAAAAAATAAGCCCCGTTATCCGTTAAGATTTTGGGGCTTTTATTCTTATACTTTATCTTCTTCCAGCAAGAAGACTCCGACCTCTAAGGTGAGAGATGAATTGCGTCTGTTAAGCACTTGATATTGTATTCTGATCATAGTTTAATATATTTAAAAGAATAATAAAGAAATGATAAAATATAATAAATTGTTAAAATGATCAAAAACACAAGCAGAAAACTAAGGGAGTGATACCATGGCAAACAGAGCATATAAATTCAGAATATATCCCAATAATGAGCAGATGATTCTGTTTGCCAGGACTTTCGGCTGTGTCAGAATGGTGTACAACCATTGGCTTAATCGAAGGATCAGGCAGTATAAGAAGAACAAGACAAATATAACATATACTGTCTGTGCGAAAGAAATGGCTGAAATGAAGAAAACGGAAGAATACGCATTTTTGCGGGAAGTCGATAGTATATCCTTACAGCAATCACTCCGACACCTTGATACAGCATTTCAGAACTTTTTCAAACGGCCGAAAACAGGATTTCCAAGGTTCAAATCAAAAAAGAATCATAAAAACAGCTATTCAACCATATGTATCAATGGCAACATCACCATATCGGATGGGTATCTGAAACTGCCAAAGATCGGACAAGTCCGATTAAAGCAGCACAGATCTGTTCCAAAGGGATACAGGTAAATCAGTGACGATCAGCCAGACACCAGGCGGAAGATACTATGCAAGTATCCTTTTTGAGTATGAAGATCAGATACCAGAAAAGGAGATGCACAGTTTTTTAGGTCTGGACTTTTCCATGCACGGATTATATCGTGACAGTAATGGCAATGAACCGGCATATCCAGGATATTACCGGAACGCAGAGAAAAGATTAGCAAGAGAACAACGCAGACTTTCCAAGATGCAGAAAGGTTCGAACAATCGCAGGAAACAGAGAATCAAGGTAGCCAAACTTCACGAAAAAGTTTCCAATCAGCGAAAAGATTTTCTGCATAAGCAGTCAAGACAGATAACCAATGCCTATGATTGTGTATGTATAGAGGATCTGGATATGAAAGCAATGTCTCGGTCGTTGAAATTGGGAAAATCCGTTTCGGATAATGGATGGGGAATGTTCACAGCCTTTCTAAAGTATAAACTTGAGGAACAAGGGAAAAAACTTGTGAAAGTGGACAGATTTTTTGCAAGCAGTCAGATGTGTTCTGCCTGTGGTTACAAGAATGCGAAAACAAAGGATCTTGCACTCAGGCAGTGGGATTGTCCGCAGTGTGGAATCCATCACGACAGAGATGTAAATGCAGCGATCAATATCAGAAATGAGGGAATGCGGATAGTAACTGCATAACCACAATTTCACATAATACAACCGTGGGACACACGGGGTTAGCTCGCTTAAGCTTAGCACATTGGTGCTATCGAACGAGAACCAAACCTGCCGAGGTTAGGGAAGCTCCCACCTCTATAGATGGGAGAGGATGTCACATAACAATGTTTCCGTTTGCATCGGCTTTTTTGGTAAATACAGCAATGATCAATTCTACCCATGCAACAAAACTTGGAATCGCTGTCCAACAAAACACAATATAGAGGATTCCCATCCCAGTCTTTCCACTGTAAAACTTATGAGCACCGAAACCACCAAGGAAAAGTGCCAGTAAGCAGTAAGCTACTTTATTCACTACTTTCTTTCCATTTCCTGCTGCCACATCAGATGCATTGTTAATACTGTTTGTCATGTTAATATTGATTCCAGCATCGTTGTGATTCTCAGGCTCTTTTTTTGCCTTTGTCACAATGATCTGATCTTCATCCTCGAAAATTTCCACCAAATCTCCAAGAACAGGATCAAATCCAAGATCACATCTTCGAACTTCTTTAATGGAACCATTGTTCATCCCGATCGTTACAATATCATTTTCTACTCTAATCATTTTCCCTTTTTTCATCTACATCTCCTCCTTCATCATTCTTACTTTTATTAAGATCAGATACATACATGGTGCCATAATGTGGTTCTTCTTCTGGATGTTTTTTATAGTAATCCTTTCGGATCATACGAAATACAAAGCTGCAAACCACATGAATCATACATGCAGCAATTACAAATGTCACCCATAAATGCTCATATGTCTTAAAATACATTAAATCTGCCACTGTTTTTCCGCGGGAAAATACATATAAAATAATCAATCCAACGATAAATGGAATGATAGCGATTGCTTCTTCTATGACGATTGACTGATAAAAACGTTGGGAAAAATTAAACATCATGTTATACACAAGATCAATTGCGATTACATATGCAGCAGCAGTCAACATGACATTTAAAATTGTACGAAATGTATGAGATTCATACAATGCTCCAGGTCCTGCATTAACACTTACTAAACCAGTAAATGCTGTAAATATCACAAAACATAATGCAAATGCTTTTTCTCCAAACCATAGTCTGGATTTCCATCCTCTCTGTAAATTCAAGATTTTTTCCATAATTTAAATTTCTTTCTTTATTTGATACTTAACAGTTACTTTTCTGTCTCTTGACAGATCTGCTCTATTTTAGCAGCACTATTCTTTTTTAATTTATCATTTTGATAAAATAAAGTTCTGATTAGACTCTGTCTTAACATAAACTTCATTCCTGCAGATACTTCCATTGGTGTAGGTCTTTTAGCAACCCATTTCGATCTACGCTCTACGTTTACAACGATAATACCCACATAATATGGAATCTGTTCTTTCCATTCATACAAGGATTGCTTTAAATATAACTCTCTTGGAATAACCAAATAATTATAATTTCCAATCCATGTTTTGGCAGCCTTACTCTTAAAATCGGCCATGCTGACTTTAATCTCATAGCATCGAAATTCATCTTTTTTTGCGTTATAGCTTAGAAAATCAACGATTTCCTTTACTTTTTTCTCCTTGAGAAGAGTTACGGTAACTTCCTTTGTTCCATACTCTCTTGCAAGGCATGGGTTGGATCCAAACAGGTTTTGATATAAGACATCTTCAATGATCAATGTTTCTTCTGTTTTTGCCATTATTTATCTCCTTCTGTTATTTCATCAATGGAATATGCAAGATTATCGATATAATACAGCTTTAGATGTTCCATATTAGGGAAAATATCCGCAAACGTTTTATCTGTGTCCAAAAAGTCTGAATCTTCAATAATACAAACATTGTCTCCCAGTTCTGGATTTAGTAAGCGGATATAGCCACCAGCCTTTGTAAATTCATCGAAATCATATATTCCGACAATATCTCCTTCAACCCAGTCTTTTATATAATTTTCTTTTCCATCACAAACCAGACGAAAGCCAGATCCTTCAAATATAACTACTTGTGGTCCTTTACCACCAGGCAATAAAACAAAACGATATCCAAAAGCTCCATCTGCCATAGCTTCTTCTTCCGTCTCATATGTATGCGGAGATGGAATGTTAATTTCGTAATGATTTTGATCTGTCGCAGCAAACATACCTGACATACAGTATTGATATCTTTTTTGCATAAAAAACCTCTCTTTCATGGAAATTATTTAACACGCCGTGAGCAAGAAGTCCCCCACCTCTATAGGTGGTGGGATGAATTGCGGATTACACAGCATTTTTTATTATGTACTGCCAATTGTTGTTATGACATTCCAACTTCATTTTATTGATGCTGACCTGTTTATAGGTTTTGTTTGGCAGAGTAATATAGTCATTGTTCTCATCTTTTATATATGCCGCATTGCTCGTAAATCCTGTAATATATCCACTCTTTCCAAAAACTGAAACCTTATCGTTAAGATAAAATCCTTTATAATAAGGCGTATTCTTACTGTTACGCGTCTGATTTCTGTTTGGCTTTTTTCTTCCCTTACGGGCGGTAGCCTCGTGTAAAGAGCGTTTCTTTTTGCGGAATTGTTTTATCAGTAACCATTCTTCAGGATTTTCTTTGATTTCATTGATACCACTAATGACAATCGCATCATTATAGTGCGTCTTATCCAATTTCATCGCCTTACGTTTTGGTGTTGTTTCAGATCCATATGTGATCTCAGCATCTGGATACGCTACAAATATCCTCTTACGTAAGGTATTCATGAACGGCGGTTCTTTGTATTGTTTTACCTTTTTATGCTGCTCCTGCCATTGATAGAATATTCCACCTTTCCTGTGATTCTGCGATGTATGACAATCTGTGCAAACTGTAATAAGATTATCAACTCTGTTTGTTCCGCCATTACTGCGGTAGATGATATGATGTGTGTTCAAAATCTTATTTTTTGACTTTCCACAGCACTGACAAGTGTAGTTATCTCTTGCAAAAACAAAATACCTTTCATCGAAGAAACCATATGTCTGACCATGTTGATAGTCAACTCCATGGATTTCAGGATTTATCATCTTTGCTACATCAAACTTACCGACTTCTATGTGAAGAATGGGGTTTGGAACCAAACTACTCAATGTGTCAATCCAATGAAACGTATGATTTATCCTGCTTTGCAAGCTAGGTGGAAGCCATTCATCTCTTCTCTTACGATTTAAAAACCTTGGTTTTCGGTATCTTGTTTTACGATTTCGTCTGCTTCTGCGATAAATACGTTTCGTATCAAGATTTGACCTGATATCCTGTCGAAGCTCGATTTCGCCTTTCCAAAAAACCTTATCCTCTGATCTGACAGCAGCTCCTATATATTTAGAACCTGTGTCTATACCTATATGACAGTCCTGCTTTGTTTCTCCAGTTGTATAAGTCAGCTGAATCGTAAATGGATGATATTTATAAATCTTAGCCTTATTTTCCCTTAGGAGTAATCTGGCTTTTCTTTGTGAGCATGGCATTAATGGTCTGCCACGCATATTGAATACAAATACTCTCATAGTTTTTACCTTTGACAGCTACTCTCAAGTGCTGTCCCTTTCTTTTGAAAGTTTGTTACCCTTCGCCAATGTTGTAAATGCTTGTCGTGATCGAACATACTAGGTTGACCGTTCCTACCTCACAGAACTTTTACAGAGCCTACACAAGGCTGCAAACTATGGTATCATTCGCAGGTGTGATAACATAAACAACGTAGTTCTCGAAGAACTTAGGCTAGTCAATATGAGCTTTTACAAGCTCCGACCTCAACAGTTATTACTGTAGGTCGGGGTTATTGACGCATTCTCTTCAATTTTTCATAACGAATTCTGAGCTGCTTGTACTCTGCCTGAAAACATTCTTTGTAATCTGAACTTACCATACCAATAGCTGTTGCCGGCAGGGTACTCTCGTCATATTCTTTATAGTCAGACTCAAACATATCCTTTGGCAACCATTGCACATGTCCATTCTCGTATTTCATCACATATCCTTCATCGGCAGGATCTTCGTCTGCCGGAATCTGCCATCCTCGAAAGATATTATAGTCACCTCTTGTCATTGGTCTCGCAGCAACAACCTTTATTCCGATATACTGTTTCATTTGCACGTCTCCTTTCTCCACTAAAGCAAAAAATGATAAAAAAAATAGAGATATTTCTCTGAATATCTCTATTTCCTTGACATAAACTGTCCTTATATCCAATTTTCTAATAAAAAGTTGCCTTTTGATACAACAACTCATGATATAAATTATAGCACAAATTATATCATTTGTGTATCTTGATAATAAATTTATTTTTTATTCAAAACAATAAATATAATTTTATATCTGACTACTCCCACGGGCAAGCCCGTGGGGTTCTGATTATCAAGTGTAGCTTGTAATCGTACATCATTTTCAGACTTTGGAGTTACAAGTGTAAGTCTATTTGAATCAGAGCTTTCATTACCAAGCAGTCCAACGACCACATTGACGGTAAATTTCTACTTTCGTAAGGAAGTATAGTCAATCTCCCTAAATATGTTTTACGCTATCTTAATTCCGCTATTTAATATTTTGATCTTGTTAGCCTTGATCCATTCGATCAGGGCTTTTTCTTTGTTGTAACACTTATCAAATTCAGAAATACATTTGTTTTTATCTATATCTTTAGTTCTGTAATCGTAACAGTATAATAAGAATGATGAATACCAATCTCTTTGTACCAATGTTCCGTCAGTAAGTTTATATATTCTATCAGACAGCTTTTTCTTGATATAATCATCTGCTGTATGGTCATATTGACTTGCTCTGTAATTATTAGGTACTTCAATATATATACCACCTGATGTCTTAAATTTCCGCTCTACAGTAGTTTGAAACCCAGAAGGACATCTGTTCTTTATGGATTTTCCAAAACGCTTTTTCTTATGAAACTTACCTTTACTATTGACCGTAGTATCTTTAGTTCGTTTCATAAGTTTACTTGCATTTTTAGGTTCCGTGATAAATACATCTCCAAGACTTCTTAAATGGTTAGCGTCTTCATTTATTGCAAGCTGTTTGTTTATAGCATTGATACGACATAGTTCAGAGTGTTTAGCTTTTAGCTTTTTATAATGATTAGAATATTTCCAAGTTTTGCGGCCTTTTTTAACAGTACCATCATCATTATAGTTTTGCGGATCAGTTGCACGTCTTGACCTGTCCATCGCACGGTAAAGCAGGCGTTCTCTTCTTTCAGAAGTCTGAATACTGTTACCACGCTCTGAAAGATTTTTCAAGCCCACCTCAGTATTTGATGTATACGCAACAGTCTGTGTACCAATATCTGCACCTATAATACCTTTGCCAAACTTATGTCTTGGATTACCAAACCTATCATATTTAGGTTTCGCCTTACCTTCAATAGTAAGATGCAAATACACCCTATATTTTCCACGAATAAATTTAGGTACAAGAGTAGCATAGCAAGGTCTGTATGTATCAATACAGTATGCTTTATCTAAAAATTTATTTATTGCTTTATCATTTATGATCTCTGATCTTGATAAATATTCTAAAACCGCACAAACTTCATCTGTTTGAAATCTATCTTTAACCTGTATCCCAAATACATTTCCCTTTAATTTGAATTTTAATCCATTATCTTTAACAGACATTGAAATGCCACGATTTATCTGTTTTGCCCTGATACAAGGCAACTCACCATATTTAGAAAAATGAATAGTTTTACCATTGTTATAAAGACATTTTTCAATACCACGCCATATATCTTCAGCTTTTGTAAGGGCAAATACGGCATCAATACTATATTTCTTACCTATATGTATCATAGCGTTTCTACAATGATCCCATGTGACATTGTATTGTTTTTGCATTTCATTGAGCTGATTTGCTAGATCTCTGTGTTTCTTTTTATCTTTGGTAGAACCATAGAGTTTTAGCAACTTGCGATATTTTTTAGTACGCATAAGTTGGTCATAATTCTTTCTCATAAGACCAACAAGCTCATTACCTGCTTTTCTGATCTTATCAGAAAGAATCACGACCTTTTGTACATCAGAAGCTGGCATATCGGTTTCTACAACCAAGATATGCCTGTCAGAAAGTTTATGAAATTGTTTTAAAAGTTTTTTATATTCTTTATCACTTATCATTTTTCTGCTCCTCAATATACTTAATTACTGTAGCTTCGCTTATATGTCCGACAGTAGATACAAAGTATCCTCTTGACCATAATACTCCACATTTCGAATAGAACTGTTTTAATTTTGGAAATACTTTAAATAATTCGATAGCACTGATACTTTTTAGGGTTCTTACAACATCACAAGGAGCAACTGTCTGCGGAACATCTATGAAAATATGTATATGATCTGGCATCACTTCGAGTGCTTTGATCTTGTATTTATAATCATTACAAATTTTCTGTAATATCTGTTTAAGAATGATATCGACATTTCCTTGTAATGCTGAAAATCTGAACTTTGGACACCAAATGATATGATACTGTATCAAATATTTACAATGTGAAGCACTATGATATTGTTCCTCACTCACTGCCTTTTTCTCCTAATTGATATTTTTCCTGAATACCTCTACGCATTAAGTCAAGAAAAGTGATGGTTTTTCCTTCTTCAACAGAATAGATACGAGCAAGATTTTCAAGTTCTGTTTTCCATCCAGTAGGAATAGAAATATTTATTTGTACATTGTCACTTTTAGTTTGTGCCATTATTTTTTCCTCCACGACTTGAATGATATTGTGCAGCATTATTTTGTGTTGTATGCGTGTTTATATCATAGTTGCTCTTACTCAGGGTCTGTTTTCTTTCTGTATTTTAATATATATATTTAATCTATGTATATGTCAAGTGAAATGTAGCTTTCATCCCACACGCAAGCGTGTGGGTTTTCGCCACAAATTTATAACAAACCCTACCTATATAATAACACAGGTAGGGTTTCTCTTTCTTCCTAGTAAATGGTAGATGAGCTATTCAGTTATGGATTTTGGAAACCCTCCATATGGGTTATGACTTATCGCCCAGTCACCGGGATCACACATTCTAAAAATGTGTATTACGTTACAGATTTCGGAAGTCCTCTGTATGGACTACAACTTTTTGCCTTGTTGCCAGTGTCTTGCGTTCGCAAACACAACTTCCATATTATATTATCACAACCACAAAAAGAATTCTATACCAATCAAAGTATTTCTATAAAAATTCTTCCGGACTTCTTCCCATAAATCTATCTCCGTTTTTATGAGTCAGATGTGTTGCTTCTTCGGCAATCCAGATCTCTGTGTCCCATGCAATCTTTGGATAAACCTGAAGCATCTTTTTTGTTGTCGCAAATGCTGTTACAAATGCAACTTCAATATCATTTTTATATGAGCAATATGTATTAATATAATCGACTCGATCTTTATTAAATTCCCCGGTACTGGAATATGCTTCCACATATATGATCCGATTTTTATCGGCATCATATAAAATAATATCTGGAAGTTTTGAAGTATCTTCTAGGATTTTAATTCCTAATTCTGATAATCGTTTGTCATCTCTTTGTAATGTACGATCGGATGTATCGCCTATATATAATAATTCTGATCCAGATGCAAAATTGGGAACAAACTCTTCTAAAATCTGTTTTTGTAATTTATTATGTGCGGATAATCCTAATTTAACTGTAATATTTCCGCAAGTCACATCATATCCTTTCGGCAGGGATTTTACTTGTTTTAATTTTTTACTATAGCTTTCATAAGTTTCCATAAATGCTGACAGGGAATCTTCCCACTGATCACTTCCATAAGTTCTTACCAATGCGGCAAAAGCGGAAGTAAAACGATATCCATTATTTCTGTCATTGGCTGCAAGTCCTGCTTTAGATTCAATGATCGCAGCACTTACCCAGCGTTTTAGAGTTTCATCTCGAAATGTTTCCCTGCTGTTTTCCTGATATCCTTTTTTATCCAAACCCGCTTTATTAGGAAATACATCATTTACGTATTTAATAATATCGTGAACACTCATATACTCTTCTGATATATGCCTCCATGATTTTCCATCTATCATCTGGGCACATGCACAAAATATCATAACACACCTTGGATTATAAAGTTCTTTTGGCATATCAATTTCCATAAGAATATTTTTTGCATCATTCAATACCTGATAATCATATTTTTCTACATTTCTTTTCATCGTTCCATCCTCTGTAATGGTAATTTATTAAGTTCTCCCGCATTTATCTGTGTACTTCCGTTGATCAATCGGATATAACGTTCATACATATCTGACATTAAAATATCAAACAGCTGGTCTATTTCATTTCTGGACATTTCCATACCATCTTTACGTGTTAGATAATTTACATGATTTTCAACAGTCATAAATTCTGTATTTAAGTCTGTATTTTCATCTGCAAAATATTTGCAAGCCTGAATACGTTTTAAATCTTCTTTCATACTCAACCGACGAACTAAAATAGTATTTTGCTTTGGGATCAACAAGGATTCTTCATCCGCACTAACATATTGTGCTTTTTGAGTATCGGCAGGAAACTGCAGAGTTCCATTTTGTATATGTATCGAACGATACATTGGGATATCTCCAGTTTGATATATTTTATGAATATGATCTAAATTTCGAAATTCTACAACTGGTCCCGTTTTGAAGTGATATCCACTGGACTCAAAAGAATCTGTCATATCAGACATTATATCTATAATTTTAAGATCATTTTCATTTTCTGGTAAAAGCAGATATTGTTCTGATCCTTTAAACTTAATCTGATCTGCTGCTGCCCAAAAACTGTTTCCTGTATCTAAAGTTCCGTCTTTAAGAATATTAATTTTAATTTTCTCATTTTGAATCTGTCCTTTTTCTCCATATAAGATCATTGTCTCCTGAAGAACTTTCTCTCCCTGAAAAACTTCATCACGACTTGAAAAAAGGTCGATTTCTTTTATGTTCAATTCTTTTTGTAAGAAGCTCCGTACTTTCGTAAAATATTTTCCAGAAGTCCACGAACGGGGAGTAATAAAAATGTACTGTCCATTATCACGCAATAATTCTACTGCTTTTGCCATAAACAATCCATATAGGTTAGGCTGTCCATATACATATGCCTTCATTGCCGTTGCTTCGATAGAATCTTTTCTTACTTTCATATATGGAGGATTGCATATGACGATATCATATAAACAGGAGGATTCCCATAACACGAAATTTTGATCAATATAATGGATAGTACATTCTGCATGATATGATTCACAGATTTGTCTAATTTTAGTGATTGTATATTCTAAGACTGGTAAAATCTCTGTATCCGTTTCAATCAGTGTAATATCAAGCCGTTTATACCCACTTCTTAGTAATTTATCAATCACAGCAAAAGATAAAATACCGTTTCCTGCTCCTGGATCTAACACCCTTATTAATTGATTCTTCGGATATTTATTTTCTACAGCAGCCATTCTCATCGAAACCTCTGCCGGTGTAAAAAACTGTCCTTTTTTCTTTCGGATTTCCTTTTGTGTTGTATCTTTATATTCATTTGTGTACATTTCGATTGTACGCAACATTATCAACAGACTCCTTTATATCATTGCAATAAAAGAGTCACACTGCCATAACATTTGGGAATGTGACTGTTTTTATTGGTTGTTTTTAATAAACGTATAAATTATCAGATGAACCATGATCAGTTCATTTACAGTTTATCATTAATTTTATTTTTGTGCAATAAAATTAATCTCTTTGTACCAAAAGAATTTTTTAAAAAAAGTCCCACAGCCAAAAGACTGCGGGATCATCCTTCTTACTCTTTCCACAAAATGAGAATGCTCCTATAAGTTTTAATGTCTGTTCCAGTAACCGTGGATCGGTCTGATTATTGATCCGAAGAACAGCCTGTCCGATTTGAAGTTCCATTGCTGCAGCAGGGTTTTTGATCTGCACAATATCTTCTTTAGAAGACGGTCCATAAAGATCGGTTGACTGATCTGAAATGCTCTTCATTTTTACAATTTTCTGATGAATCGCCTGAAACCTGTCTTTTTCTGCTAGTTCTGGAAATTCACAAGCCTGCTTGCGAAAACGGCGGACCTAGTAAAAGGGAGCTTAAGTTTTTTCTACTCGCAATAACCTCAATGTCTTAAGGTCCCTGGGAACCTAAGTCCTTTTTTGACATTATTTATGAATTACAGGAATTTCTATTTACATAAAATAATAATTATCTCTATTTACTTCTATTTTTCTTATTTTAAACCCATGCGAATGATCTTTAAATCCTGGAACTGTTGCTTGATATTTCTTTTTTACTTTCCTTGCTTTTTTATAACTACTATAATATCCTATATTCATAGATTCTATTCCTTTGTTTTGCTTTTCGTATATTAAATTATAAACATACATATTTATTACATATCTCCTTTCAAATCGTCACTGCAAAAATAACCATCTTTCCATTCCTCATGATTTATTATATATTTACTTATGTAAAAGTCTTCCTCATGTCCTATAAATCTTGGTTGTGTTTTAAATTTTTCTATTGCTTTTTGAGCTAATTGTTCAGACGAATATACTGCAATTACCTGTTCATCAGATTTTCCACTCTCTTCATCTAAATACCACCAACCCAGTTCATACACTATCATTTTATTTTTCCTCCTCATAATTTATTTCCTATGATATTTTATTATACGGCTATATTCTGATCCAGGTCCTTTGCCCCAGTTCCCTTTTCCGTATTTTTCATTTAGTATTCTTGTTGCATATTGTTTTTTACTTTCTCCTTTCTTTTGTTTTTTATATTTTGACCACTCTGGTGCATTTGTGGATCTTTCTTTCTTACTCTTTTTTGATTCACCTTTATTTTTAGTATTACTTTTTTTCTTACTTTTACTATATATTATTCTATCCACTACTCCTGCTGTAAGCCATACAGATACTTTTGTTTTAGAAATAATTTTTCTTCCTGCATATTTTGTTTTTGAACTATGATTTTTCCATGATGAATATGACACATAAGCTACTGCACCTCCAACAAGTACTAATTTTATAACTGTATACATTGCTGCCGCAAAATGCCCACTAGGATCCACATAATTCACCGGATTATTCGCACAATACACATACAAATGTCCAGTCTCAGGGTTCATTATCTCGCCACGATAACTATCCTCTGTCATAAACCTACCATCTTCCGGATTATAATACCGTGCATTCAGATAGTACAACCCCGTACTCTGATCATAAATTCCGCCAGTATAACATACTTCATTTTTCGCCTGATCATCACCCTGGATTGTTGTCTCTCCAAAATCCGTATACTGGTATGTTGCATCAGCACTTCCATCTTCTTTTACAAGACTGCTTGTACTTTCCTGGATATCTTTGTTGTAAAGATAATATTGTGTTGCATTCTGTTGAAATCTTTCTGTTGCGAGGACATTTCCATCGGTTCCAATCAGATTCTGTGAGTTTTGCTCTCCATTCACATCTGTCGTGTAAGCCACAACTCCATCCTGATAATAATAGTTGATCGTCTCATCTCCATCGATCTTCTGGATCCGCTGTCCTTCTCCATTGTAGATGTTCTGCTGGATCACCGCTGTCTTTCCGTCTTTCGTCATGGACACCTGACTTAATCTGTTTTCCGCATCATAGACATAAGTCTGATCTTCTCCAGTCTTTGTGTTCTTGATGTCCGTCTGATTTCTATTAGTATCATAGCTGTACTGACAGAGTTCTTCGACTGCAATCCCTTTTTCTCTGATCGCAGTCTTTAACTGGTCCAATCATTATAAGTATAGAAAGAATGTATTAAGTTCCCAGATTCTTAAGAACATAGTTCAAGAATCCGTACGCATCTCAAACCGCACATTATAACTCCCAATTCCAAAAGTTATCACTTACTTCTTCCAATAAGATTAATGAAAAATTGTTCGGCTTTATGATTTTCTTTAAAATATCCATTTTAAGAAAAGTATCATAACTATATAATTTGTTTAATGACATCTCTTCAATTTCCTGTAAAGATATATAGACCACATGTTTTTTTAAATCTTTTTTTATTTTTTCATACTCCGATGTGTCTGGACTTGTCAATCTACCTATTATATGATAGACTGCTGGAATATCCTTATCACATTCAAGAGATTCTCTTGCATATTTAAGTGCAGTTTCATTGAATAAATCATATTCATCTTTTGCAACTTCCCAAACCGCTCTTAAATATAAGATCAATGCCTTATTTTTCTCCGATCCGTTATTTTCCAACCATTGCTGATATCTATTGATTTCACTATTTCCATAAATACTTTCCACATAGCTTCCAAATATAAAAAATTGTTCTTCCATCATATTGGTCCTATTTTTTTCTAATAATTCCAATATCATTTCATATCTATCATTATTTACAGGATAGTATAGTTCGAATACACATCTCTGTAATATAAATTTCCCACCTAATAATAATCTTTGATATAATTTTTTTTCTTTCTGGCAAATAATCGTTTTTTTCTTTCCCATTCTTTCTCGAATCCTATTGATGAGTCGTTCTCTGTAAATTCGGTTATATCTTTTATCTTTTTCTATATTATCAATCAATTTTTTATTTATTTTTTTAAACCACTTGTTATCATCTTCATTTATTATTACATCCTCAACAGTATAAAGTGCCTGATATCTTATATCATCATCCCAAGATTGTAATCCATTCAAAATAGCATCTAAATATTTCTCATTCTTTGTTATATAAAATAAATAATCATAAATTCTGTATTTTGCATAACCTTTTTTTTCTAAGTTTTGTAAAATTTCTTTCATCCTTTTTTCAATGATATCATCATCTAATTGTCGCATTATCCCAATATATCCTATCGCTTCAATCAACTCATAATTAATAAATTCATCTTTTTGATATTGTTCAAATAAATTCAAAAAATCTTCTAACCTTTTAAATTCTTGAATTACTGATATAGACTTTTCTGCAATTAATCGATTCTTATCTTTTATCATATATTTTGAAATATCATAACTCCAGTCAGATAATTCACATTGAAGAACATCTAATACTTTTGTTTTATAGTAACTATTATTACATTGGCTAATTTCTCGTATAATCTCTTTATCTTTTTGTGAAAATAATATGGCTTGTTTCTGTTTATTTATTATCGACATTAGTTTTTCCAATAAATTCATAGTCATTTTCTCCCATAATAATGTCAAAACCTAAATCATTCATTTCCAAAGCTTTTATTTCGAATATCTTTCTTATAGATTTACCTATTCTTTAGTACTTGATTCACTTAGGAAATAGATAATTTCCTATATTAACTTCTATATTAGATACATTATTTCAATATTAGAAATATTTGTTATCTTAAGCGAATCAAGTATCACTATTTTCTGAAATCTTAATGTCCCTGGGACCTTAATTAATCACACATCAATACCGTAGACCTTATGTTATCTGGCAATTTCCATATCTTCTGCTTTTTTAATATTACTACTTCTGCTTTTCTGATTTCTTCACTCTACACTCTTTTATTGTGTTATTAATTCCTCGTTTTCTGACTTCGTAAGGTCTCAGGGAACTTAAGTCACTATAGTATTAGTCATCTTGCAATCCCGGAAACTTTTGATAAATATATTTTTTTATTCTATAACTATTACTGTCTGTTACAGCTTCTTTTATATCCGTATCACCCGCCCCTTCCTTGATCAAAAATTTTACCATTGGAAAATCTCCTAATGTAATCGCTTCATATAAAGCAGATGTCATTTTTTCTCCATCAGAGTATTTTCCAATCTTATTAACTTCGCCTCCATTGCTAAGCAATAGTTTTACTAATTTTATATTTCCCGTATCTACCGCGTTTATTAATGCTATTGGTGTAACTACTGCCTTCTTTTTTATTAACAATTCTGCAAGATCTATTCGGTCACTCATTGCTGCTGTTTCTAATATATTTTCATCATTATCTTCTGGTGATATATTTATATCTGTTAATTTTGTCAATAAGTACCCTAATGTTTTCTCCGAAATAGAATCTATCGAATTCTCAATTGATTCGCATATATCTTTTGGGGATGGTTTTATAATATCCATTAGATATTTTATTGTATCAATGTTGTTTGATTTTATCGCAAGGTCAAATATATTTTGAAAATCTGCATTTTCTTCTCGAACAGAAATCTTATTCTTTACTGCATATTTTAACACTTTCAAATTTCCATATTGGGCAGCAACCATTGCAATATTCTCCCCATATGTATTATGTAATTCATGAATGGAAATTCCTTTTAAAATTGATGAATTTATTTCTTGTCCTATTGAGATTTGATAGAAAATCTTTCGTTTCTTTGACAGGTCTTTCATTTTTACAATTCCCTGCTTCATTCCCCATTGAAGAATATATTCCGTGTTTGCCGATGTATCTCCATAAACGCCCGTACGATATCCATTGATCAATATTCTTTTTGTCATTTTTGTAACTGGAATTTTTTGTTGATACAGATATTCTATTAATTCTATTTGAGTTTTGGCATCTTGAATTTCGCCCGTTGATAATGCGTAATCTAGAGCTGATATTCCTCTTTTTTTATACTTAACATCAGCTCCTTTTTCTACCAATTGCTTGCAAAATTTTATATTTCCTTGTTGGGCAGCAAGCATAAGTAATGAAATTCCGTCTTTATCCTTGTAATTGGGATCAGCTCCTTTTCTTATTAAATACTGGGCAATTTTATTGTCTTCATGCATGGCTGTATCAGCATATACTGGATTTTTATCTGATTTTCCATAAAGACTATCCATTATCAAGCCTATATTTCGAAACGAATTCATATTGGCACCATCATCAATTGCTTCTTTGGCTGCTTCAACTTCATTTGTTTCTATGGCATTGTATAATTTTTGATTTTGCTTTCTGCTTTGTCTGTAAGATTTACAACCACTGATAGTTACACAAAAAGCTGCTATCCATATAGTGCAAATAAATATTTTAATTTTTACCATTTTATTCTCACCTTTTTGTTTTCTTTTCTATTATTTTGTATATTTACTTTGAATGCTTATATCCCTTTCTTTTTCTTTTATTTCTCTCTCCTCTTGCTTTTTGTTCTCTAATTTCTTCTCGTCTATTGCTTGGTTTTCCGCCTGTCTTTCTTACATTGTTCTTACCATGTTGTGATTGCTTTATTCCATGCCTAATTACTTTTGCTACAATCCATCTAAAAATTGTATTTTTATAAGAAATTTTTCTTCCTGCATATCTTATCTTCGGACTATGCCTTTTCCATCTAGAATAAGACACATAAATTACAACCCCACCAACAAGCACCAATTTTACTAAAATTGATACTGCTATCGCAAAATGCCCACTAGGATCCACATAGTTCACCGGATTATTCGCACAGTATACGTATAAACACTGTGTATCAGGTTGATCATTTTCTCCACAATATGTATCCTCTGTTAAGAATCTTCCTTCCTCTGGATCATAATACCTTGCATTCAGGTAATACAGTCCCATAGTCTGGTCATAGATCCCTCCCGTATAACATACTTCATTGTCCGCCTGATCATCTCCATGGATCGTTGTCTCTCCAAAATCCGTATACTGGTAAGTCGCATCCGCACTTCCATCTTCTTTTACCAGACTGCTTGTACTTCCCTGTGTATACTTAAGGTAGCGCACAGCCCTTATGATATCTGGCAATTTTCATAACTTAGTCATTTCTAAGATTCGTGCTTCTATTTTTTTGATTTCTTCATTCCAAACTCTTTTATTATATCTCTAATTTTTTATTTTCTGACTTCGTAAGGTCTCAGGGAATTTAAATTCACTTAAGTTTTCGCCCCTACTTAACAGATTCGGACAAAAATTTTGCTTCTTTTTCCATTTTTTTATCTTTATAAAATTGAATTAAAGAAATTCTTTTTCCATTTTTCTTTAAATTTCCATCATTATCTACTCCATCAATTTTTATATTTATTTCAGTATCTTTATCAATATAATATTTTAATAATTTAATATTTTCTTCTGAAGTTCTTTTTTCATAATCATAATACCCTACATAAAATAATACATTAGCACCATAAATATCTTTCTTGTTTACATCTGCCCCTCTTTTATTAATATCTGTGACATTTTTATTGCATCTTTAAAATTAGGTAATGTGGCCGCTATCATTAGCGGAGTTTTCCCAGACTTTTTAAAAATTTGATTTACTTTTTCTCCCTGATTTAATTTCTTCTCTACACCTTTGTAATTACATGTTATAATATAGTATTCCAAATTAGTTTTTTTACCCTCATAGCTAATTAGTTCTCTACTTACATTATCTTTATCTAAATATTCATCTATATTATTATTTACAACTTTTAACCAAACCATATTTGCAACTATATAAAACATAATCATTATTAAAACTATAATAGAAATTTTTTTCATATATTGTCACCTCTTTAACTAGGGCTATAAGCCCTTATGACTACTAGACCAGCGTCTCAAGGCGCTGATCTTCTCTTTCTGCTATTGAAATTCTATAATTTCCACGCCTTTATAACTACACAACTGTTTAATAATATCTCTTATATCCGCTTTGTATTGATTGTAAATTACTTTTCGTCTATACTTTGGTGTGAAGACGATATGATATTTGCACATCCATTTTGTATGTGCATGTACTTGGTTCGCTTAAGAAGATAAAAATTTCCAAATACTTAAGCGTACTAGGTTACAAGGTTTCATAATTAAATCTGTAAGATTCTGGATTGTTACTTTCTCTAATCTTTCAAAATATCTTCAAAATCAAATTTTCCTAACTTATATAGTATAATTAAAATTATCGTTGATATGATTCCATATATTAACGCATATTTAATATTTTGCTTATTATCTCGATGATTCCAAATCAAAATTAATACAAGAATCCAATCCTCCAAAACCATTGCTATAAATACCGTTGGAATTTTTCCATTATATTTAACCTCTAGTATCATTGAACATCCAAACATAATTAATGCCATTATATAAATAATCTGTATATTTATTTTTTCACTTTTAGGAAAAAGTCTTTTAAAAGTTTCGTCTTCCCATATATCATCGTTTTTACCACTCCAATAATACAAAATAACAAAAAAAGCTAAAATTGCCACTACAATTCCTCCCATACATTACACCTCCTATATTTCAGATAAACAATAAATTATCTAATGCAGTTTGCTATTTTTTCTTTTTAATTTTTTTGTAATATTTTCCAACCTTTTTTGATAATAAATATGCTTTATATGTATATTTAAGTGCATTTATACCATTGTTAGCAGTTCCCAACCTAAATAATTTATTTCCTGGAAGTTCAATTATTGTTTTTAGCATACGTTTCTTTATCCAGCTCATACTATATTTTCTTGTACCAATTGTTACAGCCTTAACAATCGATTTCGATACTTTTCCTATTGTATTGGCCTTAATAATCATTTTTATAGCTGCAAAAGTCAAGTTTACTGCTACTTTATTCATATACTGATCTTCTTTTTTTATATAATTTCTAAATTTAATTAAATTTAAATCTTTTTTACTTCTAGCAATATGTTCTGTCGTACCCTTTCCATATCTTATAAAAACAGTTTTATCAAACCAGTATCTTCCAAACATGTCCCAATTTCCAAATAAATGTCCACTAGGATCCATATAATTCACCGGATTATTCGCACAATACACATACAAATGTCCAGTCTCAGGGTTCATTATCTCACCACGATAACTATCCTCCGTCATAAACCTTCCATCTTCCGGATTATAATACCGTGCGTTCAGATAATACAATCCCGTACTCTGATCATAAATCCCGCCAGTATAGCTCACTTCATTTTTCGCCTGATCATCACCCTGGATCGTTGTCTCTCCAAAATCCGTATACTGATAAGTCGCATCTGCACTTCCATCTTCTTTTACCAGACTGCTTGTACTTCCCTGGATATCTTTGTTGTAAAGATAATATTGTGTTGCATTCTGTTGAAATCTTTCTGTTGCGAGGACATTTCCATCGGTTCCAATCAGATTCTGTGAGTTTTGCTCTCCATTCACATCTGTCGTGTAAGCCACAACTCCATCCTGATAATAATAGTTGATCGTCTCATCTCCATCGATCTTCTGGATCCGCTGTCCTTCTCCATTGTAGATGTTCTGCTGGATCACCGCTGTATTTCCGTCTTTTGTCACGGACACCTGACTTAATCTGTTTTCTGCATCATACACATAAGTCTGATTTTCCCCAGTCTTTGTGTTCTTTACATCTGTCTGGTTTCCATTCGCATCGTAATCATACTGACGGACTTCTTCTACGGCAGTTCCTTTTTCTTTTGTAGATGTCTTTAACTGATCTAATCCATTATAAGTATACGATGTTGTCGTTGTTCCATCATCTTCTTTGAGCCGGTTTCCAACATTATCATAGGTATATGTGACCGCCTTTGTCTTGTCATCCTTCTTATGATCTGTTGTTACAGTCTTTATCAGTCGTCCAAGTGTATCGTAAGTATAGACTTTTGTCTCATTAACTTTGTCTGCATCTTCCCTTGGATAGTTATTGACCTGCGTTTTCTCTGTGATATTAGAGCTCTTATCATAGCTGTACTGATAAGATTCCATCACTTTTCCTGTCTCAAGGTCTGTGTAAGTCATCTCTTTCACACGGTCCAGGCTGTCATAGGTGTAGACTTTCTTCACTGCCTGATCACTGCTGTTTAACAGATCTCTGTAGTCTTTGATCTCCTTAACTTTGCCATAGCTGTCATAAGTATAGCTTCGTACCGTCTTTTCTGTACTGCCATCTCCTGACTGAACTTCTCCTTTGATCTTTGTCAGCCATCCGTTCTGGTCATATTCATACGCTAAAGCCTGAACTCCGTTCTTTGTCGTTGGATAAGTAACCTTTGTAAGCTTTCCATCACTGTCGTAATAGTATCTGATCTGATGTGCTTTGATCTCATCGGCTGTCGGTTCGTTTTCCTGACTTAACTCTGCATATCCTGTTGTCTGTCCTCTGCGGTCATACTGATATTCTGTGTAACGTACAGCTGTTTCTTCTGCTCCGTCGATCTGATAGTCAATACTTTCCAACAGTCTGTCGTTGATATCATAGCTGTAGACCGTCTTTAAGGTCTTCTCTCCGATACTTTCTCCTGCTTCCCCTGCTTCATAGGACTCTGTTTTGATCAGGCGGTTCTTCCTGTCATAATCAAATGTCTTATAACCGCCGTCTGCATAGATTTAGGTTGTGACATTTCCATTTCCATCGGTAACAGCACTCTCATTTCCATTAACATCATATGCAGTCTCATTGATGATCGTATCTTTTCCTGTGGTGATACTGTCTCCATCAATTACCGGCTGGCTGATCGTATGAGTTATTTTTATAACCATCTATGATTGTCATATCTTTTTAAGCATCAAATTTCTCTGGTAACTGTCTCTTTGTCATATCTAATAATTTTACCATACTGGCTGCACATTCACCTTTCTAATCAACTTTCCATCATAAGAATAAATATACATTTTCCTGTTTTTATAGTCTTCACCTGTTATGTCTATTACTATATATGATTTTGTAAATATGACTGATGTCCACGCACTATTCTTATTATTTTTGCTTTCAGATGCAATCTTTTTAATTTCACCTGTCTTTATATCTAACATAAAAACGTCCATATTATTTGTACTATAGTATAATTTGTTATTGTCTATCTTTAAATTATCATTTAAAAAGTCTTCTTCTTTTTTCAGATCTTTTATATAATACTTTTTCTTCTTACTCTTTTTATCATATGAATAAACATTTAACCCATCCGTTACCATGAAATGTTCGTCATCTATATATCCTGCCCACATAATATCTCCCCTATTTTTACATTTCACGATGGTTTTATCACTTAAATTTATTTCATAGATTTGCTTATCTACATTATTGTATGTATACAATTTTCCATGATCCTGTCTTAATATATAGGAGAATTCGCCTTTTAGAAAAACTTCTGTTTTCCCTGTTTTTAAATTTTTTCTATATATATTATTTTTAAAATCACTTGCCCCACTTTCTTTTAAATAATACATATATTCTGGTGATATGGTGCAAATTCCTGCCTGATCCAACTCTTCTTTGCCAAAGCCAAATCCTTTTGTCTTTTTGGAATATAATTCAATTCCTTCTTCCGCTCCAAATCTGTTATAATAAATTTTTTGTTTATTTAGTATAAATTTACTTCCAAATCCATAATAAGGAATCATACTACTTTTTATTAACTTCCATTTATTATGTTCAACGTCATATAAATACAATCTGTTCCATGGCGTTGTTGGAAATGTTGTTACCCCACCTGTATCAAGTAAGATTTTATCTTCTTGTGTATATTCGTTCATATTTGAGATTATTGAATCAACTTTCATTTGAGGCAGATATTGAATTGCTAATAAAATTCCATTAATTACTATTAATACAAAAATTATCTTTACTATTAAAACTATTTTTTTTCTTATCATTATATCATCTCCTCACATTAAATCGAGTAGGAGGCGGTGACTAACCGCCGTCCTCTCACAGCACCGTACGTACCGTTCGGTATACGGCGCTTTCAATAGTTGACGTGCACTGACTGATAGGCTATGGCTAAATCATAAAAGCCACGGCGTATAACTTAAGGTAGCGTAGTCCTTATGAAATCTGATATTTTTTATATTATTAAATTTATCGCGATTATTCTAGCTACTTTTCTGATTTTGCTATTCTTCCTTGTTTTATTGTATCTCTTTTTCCTCGTTTTCTGACTTCGTAAGGTCTACAGAACCCAATGTGGTCAACTCATGAAAATGTTCTAACATAAGCAGAACCTCTTAGATTTAATACCTTTACTAATTACTTTTTATACCAATCTATAATTTTTTCTACTCCCATTTCTTTGGCATACTCATATATTGTTTCCGTTCCGCCCTTATAATTTTTATCCTTTAACTTCAAAAACAATTTATAAGCATAATCTTCATTTCCCTCATTCATTGCTTCTATCACTGCCTGCTTTATATACCAGTCAGATCGTAAGTCTAAATATTTTAATACCAGCTCTGCCATCTTCACATTTCCTGTCTGTGCTGTTTTTAGCAGGGCTTCTTGATTATCCATACCTGCTTCCAATAATTGTTTTGCTGTTGTTATTTGATCTTTCGATATAGCATATAACAAAGCATCTTCTCCAAAGCGATTTTTGTGTGTCAGTTTTAGGTTTTGAGCTAACAAGTTATTTAACAGCTTTTGATTTCCATATCCCGCTGCTATCATAAGCATTGTATTTCCATCTTTATCTGTAAGTTTTGCTTCTTCTTTTGTCCCCTCTGTTTTCTGTCCTCTTGCTGCCTTTAAGAGAACCTTTTGTTCTGCTGTCATATCTGTTTCTGGATTCTGGTTTAATTTATCATATACCCAATCCAAAACCTTATAATTGCAACTTGCTGCTTTCCATCGATAATTCCAAGGCTGTATCACAGCATTTTTTGTTTCTTCCGTTATAACCGCACCCATTTTTATTTCATCTTTTAATTGTTTAAGAATCTGCTTCTCTGAAAGATCACTCCTAATTGCAAATTCTAGTACGCCTTGTCCTTCATTATTTCTTTTACTTATATCAGCTCCATTGTCTTTCAATTGATGAAAGATCTTCATATTGCCTGTATAAGATGCTATCATCAACAAAGTATTTCCTTGTGCATCTGCATAATTTATATTTGATTTGTCTTTGAGTTGCTTTATAATCTTCTGCTCATCAATCTCTTGTTTTAGAATGGAAAGATATAGTGGATTGTTGTCTTTTTTTGAGTAAAAAGATTCCCCTGTGTTATCTCTTTCATCATATTGTTTATTCTTTGACAGATTTATTTTTGTGCCATTGATATAAACAATGTTTTCTGATTTCCAGACAATATATGCCCATGAAGTATTTGGCTGCCAGTATATGTTTTTCTTTGTTTGATCATTTTTAAGTTCTACTAATACGGAAGCATTTTCTTTGTTTGTATCTGCTGTATATACATTAAGTTGATGATTCTTAGATGGTGAATATGTTGTAAACAATCTTCTTTTTAATTTGATTGTATCTATCTTATTGGATTGCGTAAAATATATATATGCTAAAATGATGATACATGGAATTATAAGTAAAATTAATTGGTATCGTTTCTTTGTGAATCCCTTTTTCATACCTTTTTCCTCCGTTCCTTATCATTTATATCACAATCTTGTATTGGAATCAGGCTTTGCACCTGATTCCAATAGGCTATTTAACATGTCCATTTCCACTCTCAATCTCTCTGACAGCTAATTCTAACGGCTTCGTTTTTGATGATATTTTGATTGTTTCTTTTGCAAGTTCTGCATGATTTTTCAATGCTTCCTTTACGCCTTGCATATTGGGATTGCAAATAGAATCGTATAACTGTTTTTTGGATATATCCTTGTCTTTATCTTTACTAATTATGCTCCCGTGGCAAACCTTGCGATATAAAATATAGCATGTCGTTCAACCAGCCAGCGATCTAATACTCCTTGTGTAGCTTTATCTACAGGATATGGTTCTATAATATATGCCTTCTGATTTGACTTCAATTTATGGCTCTTATCTAATATTAAACTTCCTGTTATTGCCTCTTTAGGATATCCTGATATAAATACACTAAAGCGAACAGCGCCTTTATCTGTCATAAAACTATAGATTAAAAGGATTATGATAACTCCATAAATTAGAAATTTTCTTATTTTATCCATAATTCATCCTCCTATAATTAATCATTTAAAATGAATTATTCTATGATTTTCAGCATCACTCCTTTGTTTACATGTACGTTGGCATCTTTGACACTAGTCATAGTTTTTCCATCCGTTCCCATATCATATGAAATACTGTTATTGATGGTTTCGTTTCCATTCTTTCTGTCTACACCTGTGGCATAGTTCTGGTCATCATAAGTATAAGTTGTGACATTTCTGTTCCCATCATCTGCCGTCTTATTGATAATCGTATCTTTTCATTTAACTATGTTTCTTTGTTTTATTGCACCTCTTTTTTCCGACTTCGTAAGATCCACGAGACCTTAAATTTGTATCCTACCTATTTCATAAAATCTATTCTATTTTCTTTACATAAAAAGCAACTAATATATTCAAACAAAATAGAAAAAACCTAGCACTCCTCCTAAAACTATAAAAAGTATTTTATATTTCATATATTTCTTACCTGTAAGGCAAAAAACTATTACTAAAATTAATAAATTGATAATAATTGCTAACAAAAATTGGTTCTCCCATTGATAAGAAATCAAAGTAAATGAACAATACATAACAGGTAATCCTGATAAAATTAATGATAAAATGCCTTCTTTATGATAATAATATAGAATTATTCCTAGTCCTCCAAAAATCACAGGAATAATAATCGCTTCACCTAATCCACATAAAATATAATCATAATTCTGTTTTCCAAATTCAAAAAAAAGTTCTATATTCTTAATCCATGTTGAACCAATAACAAATGATAATCCAAATATGGCACAGTTTATACCTAATTTTATTTTCTCCTTAGTTATTACCATAATAATCGTAATAACTAACACAATAAAAACGCCATCACCTAGAATACATTCTAAACTGATTGACATATCTGTTCTTCTTGATGTTAAATATCCTAGTACAATTCCACACAACAAAATAATTACTTTTTTTAAATACATTACAATTTTCTCCATCTCTATATCTCCTCTTTTTTATACTTCAATAACATCATTAAGGTTTATATTTTTTTAATGGATTTTCATGATTATAATAATTTCGCTTTCCTCCATATCTAGGATAATACACTTTTTTCTTTTTATCATATCTATAAGATAATCCATATGGATAACTAGATGCATACACAACACATTGACATTTTTTAGCCATAATTTTAGCCACACTATTTTTGTCTCCTATTCCTCCCTTACATGAAAGCAATACTATCTTCTTTTTTATTTTTTTCTTTTTTAAAGCTAACAACTCTTTTAAATTCATATCAGAACCATCAAAATACAAACAACTAACCCCACCATGCAAATATAAATATAATTCAGATGTTCCTTTTGGTATTTTATCCCACTCTTTTTTAAATTGTGCTTTTTTAATCACAGATTTAAATGTAACTTGACTATTCTTATAATATGGAGAATGCATTGCTTGTTTCTTAAAATCCTTCCCTTTTTTATTATAATAAATTACTGTTTTAGCCTTATGTCCACTAGGATCCACATAATTCACCGGATTATTCGCACAATAAGCATATAAATGTCCTGTCTCTGGTTTAGCAGTCTCTCCTCGATAAGTATCCTCTGTCACAAACCGTCCATCTTCTGGATTATAATACCTTGCATTCAGATAATAAAGCCCTGTACTATGATCATAGATTCCTCCAGTATAACAAACCTCATTCTCTGCTTTGTTATCTCCGTTGATCGTTGTCTCTCCAAAGTCTGTATACCGGTATGTTGCATCAGCACTTCCATCTTCTTTTACCAGACTGCTTGTACTTCCCTGGATATCTTTGTTGTAAAGATAATATTGTGTTGCATTCTGTTGAAATCTTTCTGTTGCGAGGACATTTCCATCGGTTCCGATCAGATTCTGTGAATTCTGGTTTCCATTCGCATCGTAATCATACTGACGGACTTCTTCTACCGCAGTTCCTTTTTTTTCGTGGATGTCTTTAACTGATCCAGTCCGTTATAAGTATACGATGTTGTCGTTGTTCCATCATCTTCTTTGAGCCGGTTTCCAACATTATCATAGGTATATGTGATTGTTTTTGTCTGGTCATTTTTCTTATAATCGGTTGTCACTGTTTTGACCAATCTTCCAAACGTATCATAGGTATAACTTCTGAGGACTTTCTCTGTTGTCTGCCCCTTGGAATGCAGTTCTCCTTTGATCTCCTGCAGCCATCCGTTTTCATCATAAATATAAGATAATGACTGGATTCCATCTTTGGTTGTCGGATAGGATACCTTACTGAGATTTCCATCCTCATTATAAGTATACTGGATCTAATGAGATTTGATATCATCTGTCGTTGGCTGAGCATTCTGACTGATCTTGCAAATGACTTCGTAATGTCCAGGGAGCTTAAGTTCCTTTTTTATTCTCGATTAAATTTTTGTATATATTTTTTTATCTTCTTTGTTCCTCTCCTTAATGTTGATCTTCTATCTATCATTATTATTATTACAAAACTTATCATAAACAGAACAAAATCTGTCACTTTGATCCATCCCATGCATAAAAACAACACATATAACGTTCCAAAAATCAATATGCCTGGTGCTGGAATTTCCTTTATATATTCTATTTTTTCAAGCTTCGTACAACCTTTTAACTCACTATTTTCAAGTTTTCCATCAAACATAACAACTTCATTTATATTAAATGGATTTTTTTCATATATATATATTATTTTCACTATATCTTCTTCAACAAATCCTTTAAACACTGTAATTTCTGATTCATCTATATCTGGTGTTATATAATGTCCATGTAAATAGTCTTCTTTATCATTAATTAATTCTAAATCTTCTTGTATTAATTTTATCCATTTTTCTGTATTTTTTATATGTACTTCTATTTTTTGCATCTTCATAATATTATCCTAATTAACAAATTTTAACTTCGTAAGGTCCCAAGGACCTTACGATTCCTTCGGGTACATTAGTCTACTTAATTTATTTTATAAGATTTAATTAGTTTGTATAATGATTCCGTATACTCATGATTACCATTTTCTATATTTTTTCTATATTGTTGTATATATTTTTCTACTGTATTTCCTTTGTTATCTTTTAAACTAATATCTGCCCCTTTTTCAATCAATAATCTTATGATTCTATATTGTTTTCTTGTATTTATTCCCGGTTCTTCCTCATAATTTTCTGAGTAACAAGCTGCCATTATTGCTGTTATACCTTTCTCATTTTTTTGATTTACATCCGCTCCGTTTTTTAAGAGTATTTGCACTAAGTCATAATTATTTTTTGTTACTGCTACTACTAATGCATTTTTATCTGGATCTGCACCTTTATTTAATAAATATTTTATCATCTTATTACAATCTTGTTGCCCGAAATAATAAATATATTCTGATAGAAGTTCATGTCCCTCTTTATTTAAATTTGCTCCATTTTTTACTAACATTTTTATAAACCGATCAGGATACGACATTGACATTAATGCTGTTTCTAATGGTGTTGTATTATTTTTTTTATCTATCTCATTCACATTTTCTCCAAATAACACTTTTATTCTAGCAAAAACATAATTACCTGTTATTATATCATATTGTAAACTTCCTTTTCGATAATACTCGGTTACCATACTAGATTCTCGTTCTTTATATTGTAATATCCATGGCATATTAAAATACAAATAATAACCAATCAATAAAAATATTATTACTATCAGCAATTTCAAAATATTTTTCACAATCATTAACCTCCACACACCTGATATAATTAGCTGATTAATCCAAGTTACTCAAACTTTGCCACTTCTTCCATTCTTTTTTGCATATCTATTCCTGTAATCCTTGATCTCTTTGACTTTTCCATACACATCATAGGTATAACTTCTGAGGACTTTCTCTGTTGTCTGTCCCTTGGAATGCAGTTCTCCTTCGATCTCCTGCAGCCATCCGTTTTCATCATAAATATAAGATAATGACTGGATTCCATCTTTGGTTGTCGGATAGGATACCTTACTGAGATTTCCATCCTCATTATAAGTATACTGGATCTGATGTACTTTGATATCATCTGCCGTTGGCTGAGTACTCTGACTGATTTCCGTAAGGTCTCAGGGAGCTTAAGTTTTTGTACTGTGAGGTTCCTGTTTTTGTCTATTGACATTATTTATGAATTACAGAAATGCTTAAGATTCTATAAATACATTCTCATTAAAATATTGCATAATTTTTTCTGTTTCATCTTTAAATGTTTTATAAAAACCAAAATCACAAAAAATTACAAAAATTATAATATACAATCCCCAATACCTATTATTTGGAGTAATCATAAGTATAAGAAGCGAACTAATAATTAGTAGTATATTTGCTATTATTATTATAAGTTCAGCTTCAAAATATAACGAATATCTCATTGTCATTATAGTATTTTCACCATTAGAATACATCTTAATTTTTATTTTTGGAACAAATCCCCTATTTTTAATATATTTACAATTCATCATTTATGACTAAAAATCAAGATTCCGAGATTTTGTAAAATTATTTACTTCTACACATTCTTATTTTTTTGTTTTTTGATACAGCAACTTTTACAAACATGTTTCCCAGAAAATATATTAAGAAACTATTTACTTTCTTTTTAATAATTGTATATCTTCTTCATCTACTCCCAAAAATGAAATAGTGTCTATATTTTCTTTTTTTAATATTGCCTCTCCATCATCCTCTCCGTATTCTGTTAATTTTGAAACGATTACTTTATTATCGTCAATTTTATTTATAACTCCTTTAATTGGGCATTCATCATCTTGTATCATTTCAATTGATACTATATACTTATTATTCATACAAATTTGAAATATATTATTCTTTAAACTAACTTTATCTTGTAGTTTTAAATCAATATGTCTTTGATTCTTTTTAGAATATAATTTTTCTATTTTTTTTTCATACTGTCCACTTATCTCTAAATGCATAACACTATCTATTTTTTTCAGAATATACCCATCTGCTAATCCATGAGGTGTTATATGTTTAATTAAAAAATCTTGTCTTCCAATTGCGTAAATATATCCTTCCAAAAACATCGAAGTATCATCTTCATCGCAAAATATACTAACTATATTATTATTTTCTTTTATCTTTATCAATTCTTTAATCATATTTACTCCTTCTTCCATCATATCTTGTCTTCAGACTACGATCTTTCCATGTAGAATAAGATACATTCCACTAGTATAACACACTTCATTTTTCGCCTGATCATCTCCATGGATTGTTGTCTCTCCGAAATCCGTGACTTCGTAAGGTCTCAGGGAACTTAAGTTCATACAGTATCCTGATATGTCGTTTTCATTCTCCCCTTATGCTTGGATTGTAACATTTCACCATTTTACAGGCAATCAGATTTAGTTTTTTCATCGTTTAATACAAAAAACTTTTTTATTTTTGTGAAATATTATGGTTGACTTTTTTAACAAGTATACCTACTTAATATATTGTTCCATTACTATACAAAAAAAGAACCCTGATAACTAAATTACCAAGGTCCTTTTCATATTCCCGTAAGAAACTAAATCATATAATCTTAGCTTCTTGCTCTTTCTTCTAATAAAGCTTTTACTTCTGCTTCTGTTTCTAACTGCATTACTTCATCAACTAATGCTTTACATTCATCCATTGTCCACAGAGACATTACTTTTCTTGTAGCAAGGATTGCTGTAGCACTTACTGAGAATTCGTTTAATCCGAATCCTAATAATACTGGTACTAATAATGGATCGCTTGCTGCTTCTCCACACATACCTGCCATGATATCTTCTTTGTTTGCAGCTGAGATGATATTTCTGATAGAACGAAGTACAGCTGGATTGTATGCAGAGTACAGATATGCAACATCTGGGTTACCTCTGTCGGCTGCCATTGTGTATCCAGTTAAATCGTTTGTACCGATACTGAAGAAGTCTGCTTCTTTTGCAAGAATGTCAGCAATTAAGCTTGCTGCTGCAGTTTCCATCATAACACCAACCTGGATGTCTTTGTCGTATGCGATACCTTCTGCATCTAATTCCTGTTTCAATTCTTCGATGATCGCTTTGACTGCACGAAGCTCGTCTACACATGTTACTAATGGTACCATGATACGAACTTTACCGAAGGCACTTGCACGTAATAATGCACGAAGTTGTGGTTTGTAAATATCTTCTTTTCTCTGTAAGCAGAAACGTACTGCTCTGAATCCTAAGAATGGATTCTCTTCTGTTGGAAGTCCAAGATATGGAAGTGCTTTATCTCCACCGATATCCAGTGTACGGATGATCACTGGTTTACCGTCAAGAGTTTCAGCTACTTTCTTGTATGCTTCAAACTGAGCTTCTTCTGATGGAATCGCATCGCTTTCCATGAATAAGAACTCAGATCTGAATAATCCAACACCTTCTCCATCACGCTCTAAGACACCTTCTGCTTCGTCTGGTCCACCGATATTAGCAACCAGTTCCACAACGTGTCCGTCTGCTGTCTGGGATTTCTGTCCAACAAACTTCTGAAGGGCAGCTTTCTCTTCTAAGAATTTTGCTTTCTTAGCTTTATATTCTTCTACAACAGATGCTTCAGGATTGATGAATGCTTCTCCTGTTGATCCGTCAAGAACAACTTCATCTCCATCATTAACGATAGAAACGATGTTTTCAATACTAAGAACTGCTGGAATTTCCATAGATCTGCAGATGATCGCAGAGTGAGATGTCTTACCACCGATCTCTGTTAATACACCCTGAACGTTTGCAGGATTGATTCCTGCTGTCATAGATGGTGTTAAATCTTCTGCTACTAAGATTGTTCCTTCTGGAACTGCACTGATATCTACTTCTTCAATTCCAAGTAAGATCTTAATTAAACGAGTTTTGATGTCGCCTAAGTCAGATGCTCTCTGCTGTGTCAGTTCATCGTCTGCCATAGCGAAAATCTGTGCGAAGAAATCGCAAGCTTCTTCTACAGCAGCTTCTGCGTTGATCTTCTCTCCATCGATCTTAGCTTCGATCTGTTCTGAGATCGCTGGATCCTGAATCATCATGATATGACCTTCTAAGATCTCTGCTTCCTGCTCACCAGCAGTTACTTTCATGGATTCAACCATCTTCTGAGTCTTCTCAATGAAAACTTCAATTGCATCGCTTAAACGTTTTTTCTCTGCTTCTGTATCTTCGATAGACTGTTTTGTGTAATTAAGTTCTTCTTCCTTAATCTTAACGATCTTACCGATACCGATACCAGCAGATGCTCCTATACCTTTATACATGTTGCCACCCGTCCTTTATCAAATTATATGTTACACCCATTATGAGCAGTGATTATTCACCTAATCCAGATTCAATCAGTTCTGTTGCATGTGCAAGAGCTGCTTCTTCGTCTGGACCTTCACATACTAATTCGATTTCAGAACCACATTTGATGCAAGCTCCGATGATGTTTAATAAGCTTTTAGCGTTGATTTTTTTATCTTCGAATACGATAGTTACGTCAGATTCGAATTTAGTTACGGCTTTCGCTAAAACTCCAGCTGGTCTCATGTGTAATCCCTGTTCGTTTTCAATGACAAATTTCTTTGATACCATAATTGTTTCTCCTTCTCACATATAAAATAATTTTAATTTATCTGGATCTTTAACTGGCTTATCTTTGTACTCATCTAAGTGCAATTCCTTAAAAAAGCATAAAAAAAGACCTACTTTAACAAATGTTCACACTTATTAAATAGGTCTTGCCTGCCTCACCAGTCACAATCCAAAATTCGATAATATTATAATATCAAATTTTGCCTTATAAGTCAACCTGGTTTTATGACTGATGCCCCATTTCTAAGATCAGTCTTTTGACATAAATGATCAGATACATCTTCTCATCTGCTGAAAGTTTGCAGTTGTAATGCTGCTCGATATGTTCCACGATCTTCTGACTGCACACATAGGCTTCTGGATACTTCTTCTGATTACGTTCATAAAATTCAACATCATCTTCTTCGTCTTCTTCTATCGGCCGTTTCTTTGATAAGATTTCCGTCTCAAGATATTGTAAATGTGTTGCAAATCTCTGATATGCTGGATGTTCCGTATCTAGCACGATTTCATAAAACTCCTGAATGATTGCCATGACTTCTTGTACAAAAGATGATTTGCCGCTAAGGTCCAAGGTAAAAATCTTCTCAATCTTCGTCTTATCTAATTCATCCCCGGTTTTCTTGCGAAATCCAATTCCTTTTCCCATCAAAATAACTTCTTTTCCGTTTGAATCAAATGTACTGACCACGTTATTGTTGATTACTTTTTGTATGATCACTTTCTCGCCTCCTAGATACTTCCAAGAATCTCTTTTGGAATGTATGCTTCTACGTAAATTCCATCATCTCTGTATTCTTCTTTCAAAAGCTGTCCATGACTTCGGATCAGCTGGATCTTTCCTGCTTCTTGATAGCCATACAGCTTTTCTAAATATAATTTCTGTTTTTGCAGTATTTTCTCAATCTGCTCTAACAACTGATCGGTTCCTTCGCCATTTTTCCCGGAAATCCTTACCACCGCTTCTGCATTTGGATCTTTTAAGATCTCATCACCATTTAACAGATCGATCTTATTGAATGCTGTAATGATCGGTGATTCGTTAGCTCCTAACTGCTTTAATGTATCATAGACTGCTTCCATCTGTTTTTCTTTCTGCGGATTGGATGCATCAACTACATGCAGGATCAGATCACTGTATTTGGCTTCTTCTAATGTACTTTTAAATGCTTCGACCAGATGATGTGGAAGTTTGCGGATAAAACCGACCGTATCCGTCATAAGAATTGTCTGCCCACCGCTTAGATCTAAACTCTTTGTCGTTGGATCAAGGGTTGCAAACAACTGATCTTCTTCATAAACTCCTGCATTGGTAAAATGGTTTAATAGTGTTGACTTTCCTGCATTGGTATATCCAACGATACAAACCACTGGCAGATGATTCTTCTGGCGTTGTTTTCTCTGGACTTCTCTGTGCTTTACAACATCTCTTAACTCTGCTTTTAATCTGGAGATTCTTGTACGGATCAGTCTTCGGTCCATCTCCAGTTTCTTCTCTCCCGGACCTCTGGTTCCGATTCCTCCACCTAATCTTGATAAAGCTCTTCCTTGTCCAGTAAGCTTGGATGCTCTGTATTTTAACTGGGCAAGTTCAACCTGGATCTTACCTTCTCTTGTAAATGCTCTCTTAGCAAAAATATCAAGAATGATCAGTGTTCGATCCATCACTTTGGTATCTAATGCTTCTTCTAAATTGCTGATCTGTGCTGGTGATAATTCGTCATCACAGACGATCCCTGTCGCATCAGTTCCGTATAACAAAGCATTGACTTCATCGATCTTACCTTTTCCGATATAAGTTCCTGGATGTGGTGTTTCTCTTACCTGGATCACCCTTGCTGCAACTTCGGCTCCTGCTGTTTTGACCAGTTCTTCTAACTCATCCAGAGATTCTTCTGCTTCTGTTGTGTCTTGATCAGCAACCGCGACCAAGATCACTTTCTCTATGATTTCTTTTTTGATTTCTTCCATAATATATGTTCCTGTATCTATTTTCCTAATTTTCCTAATATCTGTTGGACTGCCATGTCAAATGCTTGCTTCTTCGCTGAATCCCTGCCCATCGTCTGATTCATCATTTGACTTTTTTCAATTCTTTCCTGATTTTCTTTATAATATTTGATCAGATCCATTCCTATATATTCTTCACATGACCGACAGCTATTCTCCATCTCCTCTTGCGTAACTTCCCATGCATCTACAACTCTGTGATCATCCTTGCTGACTGCCAACATTAATGTTACGGGTTCTGTAAATGCATTCGTCTGTGCATAACCCATAGAGATCACTGATTCTCTCCCATATTGCCCTTTAAATACTTTGTATACTTCGGATGTGTATTTTGACCGTTGATTTTGTTTATAAGAATAACAAATAAATACTATTATACAAAATACAATTCCGATTCCTACGGCCAGAATTAACATTTTATTCTTATATGATGTTTTTATGGAAACGAAAACATCATATTTCCTTTCTTTTTAATTTGTGGTACTAAGAATCATTATACAACGATTCTTTTTTTGTAGCAACCAGAAAGAAAACGGCTTTGCCATACTTTCTTATATCATAGAGAGTTCCATCGGAATTTCTTGCTATATTATGTTAAAAAAAGATATCAGCTGATCCTAAAACCAGCTGATATCTTTATCTTCTATATCTTCTATCAGAAATTATTCTATCCTCTTGTCTTACCACCCGCAACGTTAACCGTCACACCATGTACGTAAGAAGATCTCTTGCTTGCAAGATATACACACAGATCTGCAACTTCAAAAAGCTTTCCAGAACGTCCTAGTGGAATTGTGGATGTTTTGGAATATCCTGCTCTTAACTGTTCTACTGTGATCCCTCTTGTATAAGCCAGAGCTGTTTCATAACCGATCGTACGAAGTCCTGTAGCTTCCATGATCCCAGGTGCTACTCCGACAACGCGGACTCCCTGTTTTCCTAATTCTTTTGCCCATGATCTTGTTAAAGAGTTTACTGCATTCTTTGTAGCTGCGTAAACACTCTGTCCTTCAGATCCTTCCAGACCACTTTCAGAAGACATGTTGATAATAACACCTTCACCTTTTTCAACCAAGATCCTTCCAACTGCCTGCGCACAGAAGAAAACACCTTTTAGATTTACATTGCATACTTTATCCCATACTGCCTCATCTAATTCATATTGTCCTTTTGGATCCTTTGGATCAACTAACAGACGTGGAATATTGATTCCTGCATTATTCACTAGTACATCAATTGTTCCGAATGTTTCTATTGTTTTTGCTACCATAGCTTCAACATCAGAAACTTTTGTTACATCTGTTCTTACATATAATAACTGGCCTTCTTTTGCATCCATCTCTGGTGCATTCTCTGCCATATCAGAAATAACTACATTCGCCCCAATATTCAAAAACTCCTGCGCAACTGCCTTCCCGATTCCGGATGCTGCGCCTGTGACGATGACTGTCTTCCCTTCTAATTCTAACCAATCGTTATTCATCGTTATGATCTCCTTTTATAATTTTTCTTCTGCAACAGACTGCTCGTGTTGTGCCACATTCTCAAATGAATCCCATTTTGTGGAGAACAGTAATAAGAACAGTGTGTCGATCACTGACATCGCTGCCATTCTTGTGAAACTAACCTGATCATGGAAAATGTGTTCTCTTGTTGCTGTCAGCAAAACATGATCACATAACTCTGCAAGTGGCGATTTGGATTGATTGGTGATCGCAATTGTTGTTACACCATTATCTTTCACGATCTCTACCATCTTCACAAGTCTTTTGGATGCCCCAGAGGCAGAAATCGCAAAAAATACATCACCTTTTCTCAAAGTTCTGGAAAATGCTTCCTGACTCTCCCAAATTGTTGAACTAACTGCTTTCAATCCTAACTGATTGAACTTGTAAGATCCATCCAGTGCGATCGGGATCGTATCTCCCATCGCAGCGAATTCAATCAGATTGGCATGTATGATCAAATCCACGATCTCTCTTAATTCTTCTGGATTAAAATTGTGAAACGTCGCTTTGATCTCTTCCACTTTACTGATCATGATATTATTGAGTGATTTGTCCATCTGATCGATATCGATCTCGTTCGATATCACCTGTTCTTCCTGCTGTCGTTGTTCTCCGGCCAGCTTGATCTTCAACTGATGAAATCCCTTACACCCGATCTTCTTACAAAAACGGATGATCGTCGCCTGGCTCGCATCACAGTGAGATGCAAGTTCTGATACAGACATCTCGATCGCTTCAGATGGATGACTGATCAGATAATCGGCTACTTTCTTCTCTGCATCATATAAACTATCATATGTTGAAAAAATCTGGTCTCTAACTAAGATATCACTACTCATACTACTCCCTTCTAAATCTCAGGAGCATTCTGTATGAAATACCTTTCTGCCTCTGCGCTCCATAAATTACCATTGCGTTCTACGATTGATTTTAATTCTCTGATATACTCATCATCGCTGTTTTCATCGAATTTGTCAACCTCTGTTAATGGAAATTTTTTGTGCGTATAGACAATTTTTTTACTTCCTTCAAGTTCTGGTAACGCCTTTGTTGTTTCAACCGCATGGTCAAGCCCTAATATATGTGTTGCGATCTTTGCAACATTGACTGTCTTGCTCTCGATCAGTTCAATGGATTGTTTCATATCTTCCGTATTTCCACCACTTGTTCCCACAAAATGTGTAGAATTATAATGAATATTATAGAAATTTACTCTGGATGAAAATTCTTGATTGGCAGGCCCTGAGAAGAAATTCAAACATCCATCGAATGCTAACATTTTAACTCCGTATGTTACCATTTCTTCATTTGGTGCAAAGATAAAGACATCATCAAATCCTTTTTCTGAATATTTACGTAGCTCTTTATTGACATCTGCTATATCTCTTGTATTGACGTATACAAGATCTACACCATTCTTCTTTGCTTCTTCTACTGTGTATAACCTTGCTGCCATATCAATCTTCTTCTGTGTTCTTCCTGTGACAACCAGCGTCTTTGGTTTCTTTGGTCCATGGATTGCAAAGTCGATCGCTAAAAATCCCATTGGCCCTGTTGCACCGAGAAGTGCGATCGCTCCACCTTCTTTAATTCCCATCACATGTTCATATGAATACATTTTCTTCATATGATACTGTGCATTAAATGCACCTACGACACATGACAGTGGTTCAACGAGAGATCCTTCAAAGAAGGAATCTCCGTTGTATTTTAATAGTGAACCATTTTCCATAACCTGATCAGAAAAGATAATCGTTGTGGCATCCCCTCCCATATGATGGAAAGAATATCCTGGGGCATAGCCTCTGATATCTCCAATGTTAGGCTGAATGACAAATTTGTCACCTTCCTGATACTGATCTTTCCATTTTTTACCGACCTTTTTGATCGTTCCACAAAATTCGTGCCCTAAAATGATCGGATTTTCACTGATATCATCTGGTACTTTTTTGTGTTTTTGTGCCTGGGTAATCGCTTTGTAACTGGACATACATAAACTGTCTGTTACAACCTCTGCCATAATTTCATCATCTTGCATCTCTGGCAGTTCAAATTCATCCAGTCTTAAATCCATTTCTCCGTAAAGTCTTACTGCCTTTGTTTTCATAACTTTCCCCCTAACAGATTACGCTAAAATTCCTAATCCATATCCAACAATACCTACTGCAAATAAGATAAAGATAATTGCGATCGGACTGATGTTTTTCTTTAATAATTTAGATACGACCAAGGTTAAAACTAATGCTAATAATCCTGGTAATAACTGATCTAAGATATTCTGTACTGTTGTTACTGTTGTTTTTCCGTTTGTTGTTACTCTAGATACTACAAGTGGTACATTGATCGTTGTCCATTTAGATACCAGTGCACCCATGACGAACAGTCCAAGGATAGAAGCTCCTTCTGTGACTTTCTGTAACATGTTTCCTGCTAAATGTTTTACAAAGTCTAATCCTTTTTTGTATCCGAATTCAAGTCCAAAGTAAAGTGCTGCCATACGTACGATGTTGAATGCTAAGAAGAATAATACTGGTCCTAATGCACTTCCTGTTAATGCTAAGGATGCACCGATCGCTGCTGTGATTGGTCTTAATGTTCCCCAGAAGATTGGATCACCAACTCCACAGAAAGGTCCCATTAAACCAATCTTGATACTTCCGATCGTTCCTTCATCGATATCTGCTCCATTTGCTTTTGCTTCTTCCATCGCTGCTGTTACACCTAAAACTGGTCCTACAGCTGCTGGTGTTACGTTGAAGAATGTCAGATGTCTCTTTAATGCTGCTACTTGTTCTTCTTTTGTATCATATAATCTTTTAATAGCTGGTATCATGTCGAAGCACATACCTAATGCATGCATTCTTTCGTAGTTAAATGATGCCTGCTGAAGGTTTGTTCTCATGAACATATTAAATCTATCGCCTTTTGTTAATTTCTTTTCACTCATCTTTAAATTCCTCCTCTTTCTTAGTCAAGTTCGTCGTCTAGATCATCATCCAGATCATCGCTGCCACCTGCACCTGCTGTTACTGGTGCTGCCACTGGTGTCTGGAATTTAGGATTTAACTGTACATATACGATTGCGAATACCGCACCCATGATTCCGAATGCAACTAAGTTAAATTCTGTAAACGCTGCAATTACGAATCCAAGGAAGAAGAATGGCATTAAGTATTTTGCACCCATCATGTTTAATACCATTGCGTAACCTACGACTACGATCATTCCACCTGCAACTGTTAATCCACCAGTTACTACTTTCGGAATGCTGTTTAATAATGTCTGTACACCTTCTGGGCTTACAACTGCTGCTACTAAGAATGTAGGGATTGCTACACGAAGTGCCTGTACAACCAATGCGGCTACATGACAGATATCAAGCATCTTGAAGTTTGCATCTTCTGCATATTTGTCAGCTGCGTGCTGGAAGAAGATTGTTACTGTACGAGCAAATACTGTTAACACCTGACCTGCAACTGCAACTGGAAGTGCGATCGCAATACCATTTGCTACAGACTGATGTCCTACAACTACAAGAATCGTAGAAATGATACTTGCTAATGCTGAGTCAGGAGACTGTGCTGCTCCGATGTTCATCCATCCAAGAGCGATCATTTCCAGTGTACCTCCAAGTAAGATACCTGTTTTTACATCTCCTAAGATCAATCCAACAACTGTACATGCGATCAGTGGACGATGTGTCTGGAAGGAATCAAGCACGCTTCCCATTCCAGCGATACATCCAAAAATAACTAATAAAACGATTTGAACTGTAGATATTCCCATTTTTAAATCCTCCTTTGTATCTCTCTTATCCTTCAATGCCTTCGATCTTGCTCATAAGATCTACTTTTTTATCTGTGGCTACCGGACGGATCTCTAATTCAATTCCCATCTCATGAAGTTTCTTAAATGCTGCGATATCACTTTCATCAACAGATACTGCCTTTGTGATCTGAGTCTTTCCTGTCTTGAATGCCATTCCTCCAATGTTGACACTCTTGATCGGAACCCCTGCTTCTGCCATTCGCAGAACATCCTGTGGACATGTATATAAGAAGAATACTGTGTCCTTTTCATATTTTGGATTGTTGTAAACACGAACTGCTTTTGCTACGTCTACAACGCTTACTTTTACTCCTGGAGGTCCCACCTGTAAAAGTAATGTTTTACGGATCTGGTCTTTTGCTACTTCATCACTGCAAATAATGATTCGCTGTGCGTTTGCTTCTTTGGACCAAACGGTTGCGACCTGTCCATGGATCAGTCTGTCATCGATTCTTACTAAATTGATTTTCATAGTTCATCATCCTCCATTTCATCTTCGTTTGTATTACCAAGCAATTTCTTGCATGATTTCACATAATCTCCTGAAAGTTTGTCATATACTTCGCCAGCCTTGATATCTTCTTCCATTGTTCTGATTCCTACAACATCGATCAGCATTGGTAAGCTCAATCCTGTAATAACATCCATTCGATCTTGTCCGATCACGGTCTCAAATGCTGCATTATAAGGACTTCCTCCAAATAAATCTACAAGGAATAAAATTTCTTCGTCTTCCTTATAGCCATCGATCAATTCTTTGTATCTGGCTTTTAATGTCTCTGCATTCTCACCTGGAACAAATGTTACGATGTCAAGATCATCAATTGCTCCGAACACCATTCCCGCAGAATTCACAACCTCTTTTGCCAACATTCCATGGGCTGATACAATTAACTTCATTGCTCTCCCTCCTTTAACACAAAATTTATTTTTTCACTTTTGTCTTATATGAAATTTTATTTTGTAATTTGATTATAGTCATAAACCTAAATTTCGTCAACTTATTTTTCGCAAAATTTTATTTTTTGTATAAAGTCATGATTTTTGCTTTCTATTTTTGTGTATTTTGCACAATTTTTAATTGATTTTTTCTGTTTCTGCACAAAAAAAGAAGGACTTTCGTCCTTCTTAACTCTTATCCTGAAATTGTCACGAAATTATCGTGTCTCCAAAAATGTCAGCTCTTTCTTGCCATTTGCATCCTTTGGATAAGCTTTTACATAAGCTTTTGCATAACGATATGCTGTATCGAAATCAAACATGGATTCATACGCACTGATCCTTGCGAATAAAACTTCCTTCTTATTCTCAAGTTCCTTCTGTTTTAATGCTCTTTCGATCACTTTTAGCCCTTGTGTATACTTCTCCTGCTTTGCTAACACCGCATATTTTGTACAATAGATCTCTCCATCGTCTGGATGCTCTTTTATTCCCTGATCACATACATCTATTGCTTTGTTTAGCTTCTTCTGCTGGGCAAGGCAATATGCTTTCAAAGAATATGCCCGGCTTTCTCCATGATCGATCAGCTCATCATAGATCTCTATGGCTTTCCCATACTCTCCCATCTGATAAAGAGCCTCTCCTTCGTAGAATAAAACATCTTTCTTTTGCTTTGTGAAAATGAGAGTGAATTTCCCTGCTGCATGGTCAAATTGTTCGTATGCTTTCTGATATTCTTTCTTATCAAGATATGTAATTCCTTCGCTTGCTGTCATTCTTTGGCTGATATATCCAAATCCGCAAAAAGCAGCCAGCGCGATCAAGACAACTATAACTGCTGTAATGATTCCTTTTCCTTTACTGTTCATAATCTTTCTCCTGCTTTGCATTTTTAATTCTTCTGCCTCTTAGTATAACAAATTCTCTTTTCGCATACAAGCTAAGCCTTCCTATATCTTTCTTCCCTTATTTTGTAATATAGAATCCAGAACTCTTTCGCTGTGTGATATTTCCACATTTATCGATAAATCTTGCATAGATACTCACTTTTTTGTTCTTCTTTTTATAGGTTATCTTATTCGCTGTTTTCCATCGATATTTGGATGCTTTTTTGCCTTTTGGCACGATCTTATATTGTGTCTTTGATTTCCCGCTGATTCCATAGGATGCTGAAAATACAAATTTGGCTGACTTTTTGATTTTTTTATTGTAAGACGTTTTTGTTGACGTTTTCAATGTCTTGATTCCTGATCTGTTAACCTTGATCTTCGTCTTTGTTGGTGCTTTTTTATCTACTGCGATTCCTGGAAGCTGCATCTCATCTATCCCTGCATCTGTGACAAACCTCACATAGACCCTGCCTATCATGCCGTCTTTGAGCGTTAATGTCGTACCGGTTTTGTATGGTACACTTCCTTTGGAAGTTCCTTTTTTCACAAATTTGTACTGAATCTGTTTTAGATTTGTGAAGCTTTTTGCCTGTGCTGAAATCCTGATCTTGATGTTTTTTCTCTCATAATGCTGATATGCTGCTGAGGCATCGGAACGAAGTGGTGTCATTTTCTTCTTTGTATTTGCCTGCACTGTAACTTTCTGCATCAAAGGGGTACGCTTCTGTTTCACTACATATCCCGCATGACTTGGTACATTACCGCCTTTTTGTGCTGACACACTTAGATTCTTACCATCGGACGATACTACGATCGTTCCTTTATCTGATGTCTGATAAACATCCATTCCTGACAGATCACGAAGTACATTGCTCTCTGGTGTCTGATTTACATTTTTATATCCATTACTGATGATCGCAATACTTGCACCTGTTCGATCGATCAGATACTTATGATCCGAATCGTATACATAACGACCTTTCGGTTTATCCTGCAAACGAACATCCTGATATCCATGATGTGGCTGCTTTAATACCTGTGCACTTAAATCATAACCTCTAGCTACAATCTTTTTGATCGTTTCCTGCTGTGCATCGCCTGTCATTAAAAATGAATTACTGCCATAAACGATCCTCGTCACTATCGAATATTTATTTACCTGTCTTGTATTTAAATTGGGTGCATCCTGTGCTCTTCCATACCTGTAGGTATTATCTAACGGACCATAAAAGGTCATTACCGCTTCGCCTAATTTTACGGATGTTCCGGCCTGTGGCACAACATACTGGATATGCAATGATGCATCTTTGTATGAATTCCTCTTCTCTAGTTTCTTCTTGAATGTCTGATAAGTCTGTGTATCAAATGCTGTCCATCGGGCTGTTTCTTCTGTTTGCTTTTCTTTATCTTCGCTGCTTTCCAGATATTCAAACTCCAATGGATTTCCATAAATCGTATCGATCGTAATATTCTTATCTTCTAGTATCTTTTTCATTCCACCGATATGATCTCCATGTGGATGAGTAAGAACAACAAATTCCAGATGTTTTACTCCATGATCCAGCAAATACTGGTGCACACGGTCTGATACATCGATCGTATCGTAATCTGTTGTCTCATAAGAATAAGCCCCAGAATCAATCAGGGCATACTTCGCGTTTTCTCCTTCTCCATATTGAAGCAAAGCTCCATCAGCGGCCCCCACATCGATAAAATGAACCTTAAATGTCTGTGCTGCATTAACTTTGATCGTTTGACCTCCCGATACGTGCAAAACAGTGATGCCTGTAAGCATCACTGTCAGCAGTACCGCTATGATCTTCTTTGTAAAATATTTCATACTTCCATCCTAGCGTTTTCTTTGTTATTTCTTAGTTACGTAAAATCCGTTTGTCTTCTTTGTTGTGATATTTCCAGATTTATCAATATATCTTACATATAAACGAACTTTTTTATTTCTTGTCTTATAAGTTACACTATTTGCTGTTTTCCATTTGTACTTGGAAGCTTTTTTTCCTCTTGGTACAAACTTATACTGTGTCATGGATTTTCCACTGGTTCCATAATTAGCACTAAATGTAAATTTAACAGACTTCTTGATTCGTTTACTGTAAGTGTTCTTTGCAGATGTTGACAGTGTTTTGATCCCTGACTTATTCGCTTTGATCTTCACACTGGTTGGTGCTTTCGTATCAACTGTAAATCCAGGAAGTTTGATCTCTGTTGATCCTAATGGTGTATTATATCTTACATAAAACCTTCCACAATTTCCATTTTTGACTGTATAGGAACTTCCTGTCTTATATGCTATGGTTTTATTATTCACACCTTTTGGCACAAACTTATATTCAATGCTTGTCAGCTTTGTAAATCCTTGGGCTGTTCCTGAAAATCTTACTGTGATATTCTTCTTTTCATAACGATTATAAGTATTCGCAGCATCCACACTCGTTGCTGTCAATGGCTTTGTTGTATTTGCTGTGATATTCATGGATTTCATCACTGGGGATGATGTTTCATCATCACTTTCCTTTCCTTTGACACTTGGCTGGTTATCTCCTTTCTCTGTCTGGATAGATAACTGTGAGCCATCGGATGTTACAATGATCGTTCCACGGTCTCCTGTCTCATAGACATCTAATTTTGATAAGTCTCTTAAGACTTTTGTATATGGAACACCACCTGTATTCATGTATCCATTACTGATGATCGCAATACTAGCCTGTGATGCATCGATCACTGTTTTATGATCAGAATACTGGTAGCCATTGGCTAACTCTTCTTCTGTGACATCCTGAAATCCATGATGTGGCTCCTTGAGCACCTGTGCTGTCAGATCATATCCCTTCGCGATGATCTTCTCGATCGTTTCTTTCTGGGCATCTCCGGTCATTAAGAAAGAGTTGCTTCCGTAAACGATCTTTGTAACGATAGAATATTTATTTTCCTGTCTTGTATTCAAATCAACCTTTCTACCATATTGATAATCATTCTCTAATGGACCATAGAATGTCATTTTTGCTTCTCCAAGACTAATTGTTTCTCCTGCAGTTGGCACTACATAATCTACTTTTAGATTTTCTTTCTCTGTTTTGTCTTCTGCTTCTTCAGCAAGTTTATTTCTTGCTTCTAAAGCTGCTTTAAAATTCTTGTATATTTTGGTATCAAATTCTGTCCAATTTGTTTCATCTGAAGACTGCTTACTCTTATCCTCGCTGCTTTTCAAGTACTGAATATTCAGATCATTCCCATAAATCTTATCGATCTTAATCGTTGTATCAGAAAGAATCTTCTCCATACCTCCAATATGATCCTGATGAGGATGTGTCAGAAGTATAAATTCCAGATGTTTTACTCCCATCTTATTTAAATATTCATAGACTGGTGTCTTTGTGGTATCAATCGTCGTATCCTTTGTATTATGATACTGGTTTGCTCCTGTATCGATCAATGCATACTTTGCTTCTGTTCCTTCTCCATACTGTAATAACGCAGCATCTGCACATCCGACATCAATAAAATGAATCTTAAATGTCTGTGCTGCTTTTGCCGTATGCATTCCATGCCCAGTTACAACTGTTGTGCAGACCAATATCCATGCCAGAAAGCACACTGCAAGTTTCCTTATAATGTTCCTCATTTGTTACTCCCTTTCTTTGTTTTTCATCTTTATTCTTGATATTTCTTTTTTATATTCGAATTTTAACACGTTCTTAATATTTTTGCAATTTTTTTGAAATATTTTATCATCTATTTTTACATGAACAGAGGAAGAGTTCCTCCTTTGGGAACTCTTCCTCTTAACTTATCATATTCAATACTATATTTCAAGACTCTATATAAGACTATCTGATCTTATCTAAGTGCCAGATATCATCAACATATTCCTGAATTGTACGGTCAGATGAGAACTTGCCACATCCTGCTGTGTTGGTCATCGCCATCTTAGCCCATCCTTTTGTATCTCTATATGCTTCTTCTACTTTCTTCTGAGCTTCTGCATATGAACGGAAGTCTTTTAAGATGAAGTACATATCTGCCTGGCTTCCTGTATCACCAAATAACAGACTCTGGTACAGATCTTTGTAAAGTTCTGGATCACCATTTGCATATGTTCCATCTACTAACTGATCTAAGACTTCATGGATGTCTTTATCTTTCTGGTAAATCTCATATGGATGATATCCACCGTTATTCTCATAATTGATAACTTCTTCTGAGCTCATACCGAAGATAAATGCATTCTCAGCTCCAACTTCATCAACGATCTCTACATTCGCTCCATCCATTGTTCCAAGTGTTGGTGCACCATTTAACATGAACTTCATGTTACCTGTTCCTGATGCTTCTTTGGATGCTGTTGAAATCTGTTCGCTGACATCTGCTGCCGCAAAGATCCATTCTGCATTAGATACACGATAATCTTCAATAAATACAACCTTTAACTTACCTTTGATGGATGCATCATTATTTACTTTATCAGCTACAGAGTTGATCAGTTTGATCGTCTGTTTTGCACGAAGGTATCCAGCTGCTGCCTTAGCACCAAAAATGAATGTTCTTGGATAGAACTTCATATTTGGATTCTTCTTTAACTGATTATACAGATACATCACATGTAAAATATTCATCAGCTGACGTTTGTATTCATGAAGTCGTTTTACCTGTACATCAAAGATGGATGTTGGATCAACTTCTACGCCATTGTGTTCTAAGATATATTTTGCAAGACGTTTTTTATTCTGCAGTTTGATATCCATAAATTCTTTCTGAGCTTTTGGATCATCCACATATTTCTTCAGTCCTGACATTAAAGAAAGGTCTGTTGCCCATGTGTCTGTTCCAAGTTTCTTTGTTACCCAGTCTGCAAGTAATGGGTTTCCATGCATTAAGAAACGTCTCTGTGTGATTCCATTTGTCTTGTTGTTGAATTTCTCTGGCATCATCTGATAGAAATCTTTTAATTCCTGATTCTTTAAGATTTCTGTATGAAGTTTTGCAACACCATTGACAGAATATCCTGCTGCGATCGCCATATGTGCCATACGTACCTGTCCATCCCAAAGGATCGCCATCTTCTTGACTTTCTCTTCGTTTCCTGGATACATCTCACGGATCTTGTTTACGAAACGACGGTCGATTTCTTCTACGATCTGGTATACTCTAGGAAGTAATTTTGAGAATAAGTCGATTGGCCATTTCTCTAACGCTTCTGCCATGATCGTATGATTTGTGTATGCACAAGTCTTTGTTGTAACTTCCCATGCTTCATCCCATCCAAGACCTTCTTCATCCATTAAGATTCTCATAAGTTCTGCAACAGATACTGTTGGATGAGTATCGTTCATCTGGATCGTCATCTTCTCGTAAAGTTTTGTAATGTCATCGTGGTTTTTCTTATATTTGGCTACTGCTGCCTGTAAACTTGCAGATACAAAGAAATACTGCTGTTTTAAACGAAGCTCTTTTCCTTCGTAGTGATTATCGTTTGGATATAATACTTCTACGATGTTCTTTGCAAGGTTCTTCTGTTCTACTGCTTTGTCATATTCACCTTTATCAAAAGAATCCAGCTGGAAGTCAGTGATCGCTTCTGCATCCCAGATCCTTAATGTATTAACGATATGATTTCCATATCCTACGATCGGATAGTCAAATGGGACTGCCATAACTGACTGATAGTTCTCCTGAATGAAGTTGGTTCTTCCAGTTGCTTCATCATATTCTGTACGGATATTTCCACCGAAACGTACTTCTTTGGCATATTCCGGACGTTTTAATTCAAATGGATTTCCATTCTTTAACCATTCATCTGGTACTTCTATCTGATATCCGTCTTTGATCTTCTGTTTGAACATTCCGTATTGATAGCGGATTCCGCATCCATATGCTGCATATCCAAGTGTTGCCAATGAATCAAGGAAACATGCTGCTAATCTTCCAAGACCACCATTACCAAGTGCTGGGTCTGGTTCCTGGTCTTCAACGGCATTCAGATCTACGCCTAATTCATCGAGTGCTTCTTTCACTTCTCCATACATACTCATGTTAATGAGGTTATTTCCAAGTGCTCTTCCCATCAGGAATTCCATGGACATATAATATAAAATCTTTGGGTCTTTCTCTTCGTAGGTCTTCTGAGTATCCATCCAGTCCTCAATGATCCACTCTTTCAGGGCATAAGCCACAGCCTGATAAATCTGCTGCTGGGATGCATTATCAAGCTCAACTCTGAACTGAGTCTTTAGATTATTGAGTACTTCCTGTTTAAACAGTTTCTTATCAAATCTTTCTGTTTTCATGATTGTCTCTTCCCCTTTCGTGTTCCCAGTGTGTTATTAATTTTATCATATAAATTGGAAATATGATACAAAAATTACAAATATCATTTGTATTTTTTTTCGTAAGTTCTTCTAATTATACAAACTAGCTGCCACGCATAATTTTCCATATCCAATTTCATTGTTTGGATAGTCCAAAAATCCATTCATTTTCCTTGCACCTTTATGAAAATAAGCTTTGATCCGCTCTCCATACAAATAAGGATCATTTTTTCTTATGATCCCCCATTCCATCAAAAGAGCTGCCGCTCCTGTGACAAATGGCGTTGCCATTGACGTCCCGGACAAACTGTTTTCACCGCCTCCCGGTGCTGCTGCCAAAATTCCAACTCCAGGTGCCACAAGATCTGGTTTCTTTACACCATATCTTTGATCACCCCGCCCCGAAAAATCTGCATAGGACTGATATCTGACATCATACGCACCTGCTGAGATCACTTTTTCTGCAGTTGATGGGATTGTTAAAGTAAACTCTTTATCTGGCTCTAAAAATCTAGTTTCCTGATTACTTCCTAAGGATACCGGAAGCCACATCTGATATTCCCCATTTCTGATATTTCGTGGAATCAATGTAAGATTCCATTGTCCACTCTCTATATGATTTCCTTCCTGCACAATAAAACTAAGGAATATTTCCTGCCTTACATTGTACGGTGTTGGATAACCATTGTATACAAAGACGATCGTATTTCCATATGCATATTGTGACTTTCCCTGTTTATCTGTGATCTCATAAGATATTCCCGATGGAGATTCCAGCTGTATTCTTAACTCATCCACGAAATCTTTCCATATCTGGAGATTTAGATTCTGCTCAAATGGTGCAATATCCAATAAGATTTTTTGTTCTTCTTTGATCAGCTTTCCTTGTTTATGCTTTCCACTATTTCCCTCATTTCCTGTTCCAATGCAGATCGTACATTTCCATTGCTGTGCGATCTGTGATATAAATCTTTCTAACAAGGAATTTCCTCTGTGATCTCCATAATTATGTCCATAACTGATATTGACCGCAACCGGCCGTCCTGCCTGTGATGCTTCATTGATCACATATTGTAATGCTGTCATCAATTGTGTCGTCCTTGGGAAACCTTTTTCTCTCGTATCTCCCAATTTCACAACGATCAGTTCTGCCTCTGGTGCAACCCCGTTTATCCCGGCACAGATTGAAGCTACATGTGTTCCATGCCCAGATCGATCTCTGCTCCGAAAATCGTATCTTCCACTTTCTGAGTGCAATACTTTATTGATTTCTTCTTTTGTATAGAGATTTCCGTTAAGAAATGGTTTAGGCGGACTTCCTTTGACCGTTTGATCCCATAGTGCATAAATCTTAGTATCTCCATTTTCATCTATAAAATCCGGGTGAAAAATATCAATCCCTGTATCGATCACAGCGACAAAAACACCTCTTCCAGTCAATGAAAGAGGTGGATTCTTGACCGACAACATACAAGATGCGGCTATCGATGGCTGTCGACTTAATAATAGATTTTTCGGTTTTTCTATATAAATAACTTGTTCATTTGCCCCAAATGCTTCCAACTCGTCTTCTTTTATATAGGCGATCGCATAACCCATACTCAACGGTTCGATCCTCGTTGTGTCTGACCATCTGATCGTATCAAGTGTGCCTGCGTAGCGAAATATGATCTCCCACTGATCCGTTTCTTTATCGTATCCTGCATCTAAATCTTTGGATCTCTCCCGTTCTTCTTCGCTAAGATCCAGAGCAAGATTTAATTGATTTTCAAACTTTTCATCCTGTTCCATACGATACCTGCACACTTTCGTTTTTCTTATCTTATGCAAAATCTGTGAGGTTTATTCTTAGATTGCTCATATCTCTTTTTTGCAGTATTTCCATACGGATGCACAAATTCCGTAAACAGAAGATGCTGTCATGATCCCTGCCGCAACCGCCACTGCGATCAGCAATGTTTTTTGCCCATATAAATAAAATAAATGCCACTGTTTTGCCAAGACATAATTCATCGTATAGTATAAATTTCCACCTGGTACTAATGGAATGATTCCCGTGATCAAAAATACTGTTACAGGAGTTTTTAAGATCCTTGCCATTGTTTCTGCATAAATCGTCGCAACTGCGGCCGCTGCCAGATTCGCCACAAATGTACTTGGCATCTCATTCCACACGATAAGATAGGCGATCCATGATACCATCCCAGAAATCCCAGCCATACAAAGTTTTTTCCCTCGAAGATTATAAAGTACTGCAAATCCAAAACTTCCGACAAAACTTGCCAGTACCTGTATGATCTCTGCTTTCATTTATAACACACCTCCTAAGAACATCAATGCCATAAAAGAACCTGCTGCAAGGAATACAGCTAACAGTATCGATTCACAGACTCTTAAGATTCCTGACATCATGTCTCCACCGATCATATCCCGAAGTGCATTAACAAATGCAACTCCAGGAACCAACAGCATGATATTACCGATGATGATCTTTCCATAATCCTCCGTCAGTCCGAATTTTGCACTGATATATGCAAATGCTGCAACAAAAAATGATAATAGAAAGTTTAATACCATTTCGTTGGGTGCTAAGATCTTAATATATCTTGCAAGAACCGCGACAAATGCCCCTGCGATCATTGCTATGATTCCTTCTGTAATGCCACCTCCATAAAATGAAGTCCATGCTGCTGCAATGACCGCTGATGTAAGAACTTCCTCTGTAAAAACGACGACTTTTCCCTTTTTAATCTCTGAAATCTTTCGTTTTACTTCCTCTTCTTCCGGAAGTTCTTTGCACATATATCTTGATAACTGATTTAACTCATCCAGTTTGGTAAAGTCTGTCTTATATGACCTGATACGCTTTGTCTGCGTTAAGATTTCTCCTTTTTCATCTTCGATCGTTGTTACAATACTTGATGTGATAGAAAATACATTGGCTTCTTTTGCTCCATACGCCTTGCAGATTCTTGAAATCGTATCTTCTACCCTTGAAACACCTGCTCCTGACACTAGCATGCATTCTCCGATCTCCATTGCGTATTTTAATACTTTTTTCATTTCCATAACATCTATCTCCTGCTATCTATTGTATCGAAATTGACTGTATTGTAACACAAAAGAAACCCTTGTGCTATGATCACACAAGGATTTCATGTAAAATTCATGTTTTGTTTACATTTCTTCGAGATGAAAAGAAGATTAATGCTATTAATCATCAATCTTATGTGTCCAAGCAACCGCCAATGCACCTGCACCAATATGACATGCAACACTTAAAGATAACGGATCTTGCTGGAATTCCATTCCTGGAAATTCTGCCATCAGTTCTTCTTTCCATTTGAGCGCTGCCTCTTCATCTTTTGTATATGCAGACTGAAGATATGCGTGTTTACCAAAATCTCCATCTTGGAAACGCTCTTCTAACTCTTTTCTTACTGCTGCGATCATCTTTTTCTTTGCCTGTTTGACACCTCTTGTCTTCGCAAATGCATCCAGCTTCTCGCCATGGATCTGTAAAACTGGTTTGATTCCAAGCACTGTACCGATGGCTGCTCCTGCTGCTGTAACACGTCCGCCTTTCTTCAGATACTTTAACGTATCTACCATGATATAGATTCCGGAATCTAATTTGTCTGCTTCTAAGATGTCTTTGATCTCTTTGGCTGACTTTCCTTCTTCCGCTAATTTGGCCGCATCTAAGACAGACTGTCTCTGTGTGACAGAAATCCTCTGGTTATCTACAACCTGAACTTTTCCATCGTAATCATCTGCTAACATTGCCGCTGTCGCACAGGAACTGCTTAATCCACTGGACATCGCGATGTGCACGATCTCATCATGGTCTTCTAATAACTTCTCCCACAGATCCAACACATCTCCAGGTGCAGGCTGAGATGTTTTGATATCTTCATCTTCGTTTAACTTCTGATAAAATTCATCCTGTGTTAATGTAATATCTTCAAAATATAATTCTTCGTTAATATAAAATGGCATTGGAATCACTGAGATTCCTAATTCTTTACCTTCTTTTTGAGTAATTCCGCTGTTACTATCTGTTACGATCGCAATCTTGCCCATTCTTCTAATCCCTTTCTTTAAATTTCCTATCAATATATCTATTTTTTGCCTTTATCTCACATCATAACAGAGATTCATAGATATCGTCAAAGGTTTTCCCCTCATATTTTGAAAAAATACATAACTATTTTGTGATTTCCTGCAAAAATCTTGCAATTGGAAATCCTACAACATTGTAGTAATCTCCTTCGATCCCTTTGATAAAGACAGCTGCTTTTCCTTGAATCCCATAAGATCCAGCCTTATCCATAGGTTCTCCAGTCTTGATATAACGATCGATCTGCTCATCACTGATCTCATAAAATGTAACTTTTGTTTCTTCATAAAATGTTTTTGTTTTTCCATCTTCGATGACGCAAACTCCTGTATACACTTCATGTGTCTGTCCGCTTAACATCGTAAGCATTCTTTTTGCGTCCGCTTCGTCTGCTGGTTTTCCAAGAATCTGCCCCTGATAGGCTACAACAGTATCTGCTCCCACGACCATACTTTGTTTCTCTGATTTCTTATATATGTCTTTCGCTTTGATCGATGCTAATTCCATAACTACTTCATTTGGCGCTGTTTTTGTTGTGATCTCTTGTGCATCGCTTGGCATAACATCAAATTTCAGATCGGCAAGTTCCAGGATTTCTTTTCTTCTTGGGGAAGCAGATGCTAATATAATATGTTTCATTTGTTTTATACCTCTTATTTTACTTAAGTTATCAAATTCTCCTGTGAATTACCCCTCCCATGCGGTACAGTAGTTCCTATGGAAGTGGCTTCTAACAG
>OGOQ01000040.1_pt1 | contig 124789 bp, 106 predicted proteins | sample 1552691 | NCBI WGS metagenome assembly OGOQ01 (sample SAMEA2580209, study PRJEB22360) | human gut metagenome | biome: human gut; feature: human-associated habitat; material: faeces | place: Denmark | collected 2008/2010
CGCCACTGGTGTTCCTCCTAATATCTACGCATTTCACCGCTACACTAGGAATTCCGCTTACCTCTCCGGTACTCTAGATTGACAGTTTCCAATGCAGTCCCGGGGTTGAGCCCCGGGTTTTCACATCAGACTTGCCACTCCGTCTACGCTCCCTTTACACCCAGTAAATCCGGATAACGCTTGCACCATACGTATTACCGCGGCTGCTGGCACGTATTTAGCCGGTGCTTCTTAGTCAGGTACCGTCATTTTCTTCCCTGCTGATAGAGCTTTACATACCGAAATACTTCATCGCTCACGCGGCGTCGCTGCATCAGGGTTTCCCCCATTGTGCAATATTCCCCACTGCTGCCTCCCGTAGGAGTTTGGGCCGTGTCTCAGTCCCAATGTGGCCGGTCACCCTCTCAGGTCGGCTACTGATCGTCGGCTTGGTAGGCCGTTACCCCACCAACTACCTAATCAGACGCGGGTCCATCTCATACCACCGGAGTTTTTACCCCTGCACCATGCGGTGCTGTGGTCTTATGCGGTATTAGCAGTCATTTCTAACTGTTATCCCCCTGTATGAGGCAGGTTACCCACGCGTTACTCACCCGTCCGCCACTCAGTCACTAAAATCTTCATTCCGAAGAAATCAAATAAAAGTGCTTCGTTCGACTTGCATGTGTTAAGCACGCCGCCAGCGTTCATCCTGAGCCAGGATCAAACTCTCGTTAAAAGTGTTTGTATCCAGTTCAGAACCAACTAACTAGCTAATTCTTCCCTTTTTACTGTTGTTTTGGTTTGTTTAAAAACCGTTCTTAAAAATCTTCTCTTAAAGAAATTTTCAAGGGTTGTTGTTGTCTATTGTTCAGTTATCAAGGTTCTTACTTCGCTTTGTTCATTTGCGACAGCTCATTTATTTTATCATAAGCATTTCGCTTTGTCAAGAACTTTTTTGAAGTTTTTTATTTTTCTTACCTCTTCGCTTTGTTTCAGCGAATCAGCTCATTTATACTATCATGTATTTTTTAGAAAGTCAAGAACTTTTTCGAAGTTTTTTTATTTTCTTTTTACATGATTTTTAACTTTCTTCAAAATCAGGAGAAGTCGCCAGACTTCTGTCGTCCCGCTCTTTTGATTTAAGTTAAACGGAGAAAGAGGGATTTGAACCCTCGCGCCGGTCGCCCGACCTACACCCTTAGCAGGGGCGCCTCTTCAGCCTCTTGAGTATTTCTCCGTACACTGAATTCTACTATAGAATCTATAGCTTTGTTCAATTGTGTGCACCAACAGTGCGAAATTTATTATAGCAATACACTGTCATCTTGTCAATCACTTTTTTTCATTTTTTAACAAATTTTTAAACTATCTGTTCTACGCAGCTTTTCAACTTCGCAGTTGCTGTCTCAATATCCTTTTGGGCAAAGATTGCACTGATCACTGCAACACCATTAATTCCACTACCCGAAAGCTCTTTTACATTATCTTGTGTAATTCCTCCTATAGCAACAACCGGAATATCAACTTTAGTACAGATTTCCTTCAACACACTGTGTTCTACTTCCCGTGCGTCTGTTTTTGTTCCTGTTTGAAACACCGCTCCAACCCCCAGATAATCTGCCCCGTGCTTTTCGGCTAATAAAGCCTGCTCTACAGTCCGTGCAGAGACGCCTATGATTTTATCTTCTCCCAGCTGCGCTCTTACATCAAGAGCTTCCATATCACTTTGCCCAACATGCACTCCATCCGCATCAATTTCCTTCGCAAGCTTCACATTATCATTAATTATGAACGGAACTCCGTATTTTTTGCATAACTGTTGTATCTTTTTTGCCTCTTCTAAAAACTCTTCTTCTGTCAAATCTTTTTCACGTAACTGAATAAAGGTAGCGCCACCTTTCAGCGCTTCCTCAACCTGTTCATAAAGCGTCTGCCCATTCAGCCAATGTCTGTCCGTAACAGCATACAGCAACATCTGTTCCCTTAATTGTTCCTTAGTAAAGCTCATACTTAGCCCCTTTCTCCAGTTTTTCTCCTGTCATATTATAGATGGCATCAATAATTCTATTTCTATATGTAGCGTTACCATCGCCTTCCTGCATTCTCGTCCATGCTATTTCACCGGCAACGCCCATCATGCAAACTGCTGCCACAGCAGCTTCCAGTTTTCTTTTCGGATTTGCTGCCAGAAAAGCGGTCGTAATACCGGATAACTGACATCCCGTGCCAGTTATTCTTCCCATTTCTGAACGTCCATTTCTAATTACATAACATTTCTCGCCATCTGTCACAAGATCTATTGCTCCTGTAATTATAACAATTGCTTCTTTCTTTTTCGCAAAACCTTTAATAAACGATATGCTCTGTTGCAAATTTCTTTCATTAACAGCTTCTGTAAGATCAGCATCTACACCTTTTGTACTTCCGCTTCCATAAGCCAGCGTCTTAATTTCTGAAACATTGCCCCGAATCACAGAAAACTTTATCTCTTTTATTAATTTTAATGCCGTCTCCGTCCTAAACCTGCTTGCTCCTGCTCCCACCGGATCCAATAATACCGGATGTCCCAGTTCATTAGAGCGATGCCCGGCTTTAATCATTCCCTCAATACTCGTTTTATGTAATGTTCCCAAATTAATGTTCAGCCCTCCACATATAGATGTAATGTCCGCTACATCTTCCGGCTCATCTGACATAATTGGACTGCCACCACATGCAAGAATCACATTCGCAACATCATTCACTGTTACATAATTTGTTATGTTATGCACCACAGGGGCTGTTTTTCTAACTTGATCCAAGCATTCCTTTAGCATTTCTCTTCTACCTTTTCTTTCGTCAGGTTCTTATTGATTGTTTCCTGGATCTGCTGTTCTACTGCAGTAGCAATTTCCACAGTCTTCATATCTTTATAATCTTCATAAAGCATCGGTTTCAGAAAATGCACCTGCACCGTCACCGGTCGGGTACTGTTTGTATCAAACGGTTTAAAAGAATCAACAAGTGCTACCGGAATAATCGGACACTTTGCTTTGGTTGCTGCTTTAAAGCTTCCCCCTTTAAAAGAACCGACATTATTTCCATTTTTTGAACGCGTTCCTTCTGGGAAGATAAGATAATTTCTCCCCGCTACAACTTCTTTTGTCACACTTGTAATAGTTTTCATTGCCTGACGAACATCCTCACGATCAATCATAAATGCTTTCATGATTTTAAATACCTGTTTTAAAAACGGAACGTTTTCCACTTCTTTTTTAGCTACAACAGAAAAAGGGTGCGTACACGCTTCAACAATTGCCAATACATCATACAAGCCTTGATGATTTGGAAAAAACATAAATCCGTCCTGCTTTGGAATATTCTCCTGCCCATGTACATCGATTGTTACATTTCCGCCTTTATTTGCACGAAAAACAATCCAACGCAAAAATTCATAATTATCTTCTTCTGTATATTTATCCACATGGGAAGCCCGATAGCAGAGTTTAATCCATCCCCCCGGCACGATCAAAAGATTCCGCAATACCATCAGTAGAATTCTTCTCATGCATTCTCCTCCATCCTGCAATAATCCTTAATTGCTGTTTCATAAAGATTATTCCCGTCTTTATCTATTACTACAATAACCGGAAAATTTTCAACTGTCAGTTTTCTGATCGCTTCTGTCCCAAGATCGTCATACGCTACCACTTCTGAAGATGTGATACATTTTGAAAGAAGCGCCCCAGCTCCACCAACAGCCGCAAAATATACTGAACCATTGCGTACAATTGCATCAATTACCGCCTGATTTCTTTTTCCTTTTCCTATCATAGCGCCAAGTCCAAGGTCCAGGAGCTGAGGTGCGTATTTATCCATTCTGCTTGCTGTCGTAGGTCCTGCCGAGCCAATTGGGCGTCCTTCTCTTGCCGGTGATGGTCCCATGTAATAAATCACCTGACCTTGAATATCAATTGGAAGTTCCCCACCTTCCTGTAAAATCTCATACATTCTTTTATGCGCCGCATCTCTTGCTGTATAGACCGTTCCTGTAAGATAAACATAGTCTCCTGCCTTCAGTGTTGCCACGGTCTCTTTCTTCATTGGTACTGTTATATGCTTGTCCATTTTACTTTCCTCTTTCACTTAGCTTGTTGAATTAAATTGTACGGATCACATGACGATTTACATGACAGCAAATATTAACCGCCACCGGAAGTCCCGCAATATGTGTTGGATAAGTATTAATATTCACCGCAAGTGCTGTTGTTGTCCCTCCAAGTCCACCAGGTCCGATACCAAGGCTATTTATTTTTGTAAGGAGCTCTTCTTCCAACTCTTTTACGTATTCAATTTCTGAATGTGATCCAACTTCACGTGTCAGAGCTTCTTTGGCCATCAAAGCACATTTTTCAAATGTACCACCAATTCCAACACCAACCACCATTGGCGGGCATGCATTCGGTCCGGCATCTTTTACCGCTGTAAGAACCGCATCTTTTACACCTTCGATTCCTTCTGACGGTTTCAACATAAATACACGACTCATATTCTCGCTTCCGAAACCTTTCGGTGCTACTTTTATCTTTACCTGGTCTCCATCTACAATTCTTGTATGCAGAACTGCCGGAGTGTTATCCTTTGTATTCTCACGGATCAACGGATCTCCAACAACTGATTTACGAAGATAACCTTCTACATAGCCTTGACGTACCCCTTCATTTACCGCATCTTCCAATGCTCCTCCTTCAAGATGAACATCCTGTCCAATCTCAAGAAATACTACTGCCATTCCTGTATCCTGACAAATCGGAATCATATCCTCTCCTGCAATCTTCAAATTCTCTTGCAGCTGTTCCAATATCTGTTTTCCAAGTGGTGCTTCCTCATTCTTTTCGGCACATTTCATTGCCTCTGCCATATCTGGTGACAGAAAATGATTTGCTTCAATGCACATTTCTTTGATGTTTTTTGTTATTTCTTCTACACGTATTGTCCGAATCATTTCTTCTATCTCCCTCTTCTTTGAAACAGGTACGCAAGCGCAATGCAAGCGTACCTGTATTTTTTATATCTCAAATTCAATTTTTCTGCCTGTTCGATGGTACTGGTGATATCTCACTCCTGCTGCATCCATCATTCGTTTTGATGCTTTCACTCCCGTTGTATCCGCGTATTTGTCACAATCATAAATAACTTCTTTAATTCCTGCCTGAATAATTGCTTTTGCGCATTCATTGCATGGAAAAAGAGATACGTAAAGTTTTGCTCCCGCAAGACTTCCGCCATTGTAATTCAAAATTGCATTCAATTCACTATGTGTTGTATATACATATTTTGTCTCTAACGGATCTTCGCCTTCGCGCGCCCATGGGAATTCATCATCAGAACATCCCATCGGAAGACCATTATATCCCATGGAAAGAATCTTGTTATCCTGACTTACGATACAACAACCAACCTGTGTATTCGGATCTTTTGATCGCATTCCGGAAAGCATTGCCACACCCATAAAATATTCATCCCATGATAAATAATCTGTTCTTTTATCTGACATTATTCTTCTCCTTTTGCATATGAATTCAGTTTGTCTGCAAGTTTATCTATAAGCCCTGTGAGTATCTCAAAGCATTCTCCATACGCTGTCAGAGGCTTTCCATAAGGATTTGGAAGTTCTTCTGATACTCCAACAAATTCATTTATTGTATATACATTTTTTACATTTTCATAATCCGAAAGAACTTTGTTCTTAATTGTCTCATTCAATGTCAATACAAGTGTATCTCCTTGTAGATTACTGCCATCAAACTGCTTTGACACATGATTTTCCAACGTCATCTGAGCGCTCTTCATAATTGCCTCTGCCTTCTGGTTTACCGGTTCAGGGAAAAGCACAACCAGTCCGCCGGATTCAATAATATACTCTTGCTCAAGATCCTGGTGACATAGTAATTCTGCCGCCATTGGTCCTACTGCCGAATCCGCCTCGCTGACAAAAATCACTCTGCGATACTTCTGCTTCTTTGTGATCTCTGTTGCCTGCAGGTGCATATGTCCTGCCGCCTTTTCAAGACGATTCATAATTGCCTTTCCTATTCCGTTCATAGCAAAAGATTCACTATAAATCAGATCAACGTCTTCTTCATCAAATTCGCGAAGCACACGATAGAGGTTTCTTGCAATGGTATTCTCATTCTCACGGGTTCCTATATTCTTCACAATCCCATAATTATAGAACTGAACTGTTTCCCCCGTTGCAATGATTCCGACTTCCTTTCCTTCCCTGTGCGCGGCATAGGCAAGCTGACGAATTGCAAGAATCTCTTCTCTTATATTTCCTTCCACAATCATCATTTTCGCCTTTGGTGCATAATGTCGGTACTTCATTCCCGGAGCTTTTGGCGCCTGCTTGCTTTCACTGTTAACCAATGTCTCATCAACACTGACCGGTCCAATTACCTCTTCAAACATATCCGCTGTAATTGCACCCGGGCGTAAAATCATCGGCGGCTCTACCGTCATGTCAAGAATTGTGGATTCCAGTCCGATATCTACCGCACCTCCATCCAGGATCATATCAATCTTACCTTCCAGATCCACCCGCACATGCTCTGCTGTTGTCGGACTCGGACGTCCGGATGTATTCGCACTCGGTGCTGAAACAAATCCACCTGCCGCCCGGATCAATGCCGCTGCAATTGGATCACTTGGCATACGAACTGCAACCGTATCTAATCCTCCGGTTGTCCCATAAGGTACACTCTCACTTTTTTCAAATATCATCGTCAGCGGACCTGGCCAAAAATGTGCTGCCAGTGCGTCTGTCTCCGGTGGAATATTCACCGCCACTTTTTTCAGGTCCTCATAGTCTGCAATATGAACAATCAACGGATTATCTGATGGACGTCCTTTTGCTGCATATGTTTTCTTTGCCGCCTCCTCTTTTAATGCGTCCGCCCCAAGTCCGTAAACCGTCTCCGTAGGAAATGCAACAAGACCTCCTTGTTTTAATACATTTCCCGCTTCTTCTATTACATCCTGGTTTATTTGGTTTTTATCTATTTTTCTAATAATCGTTTCCATAAATTTTATTATATCATTATTTGTTCTAAAAAAAAACTGTTTCTCTTCTGCTATTCATTTTCTTTTATATAAGATAAAATTCCTTCTGCCACTGCTTCTGCTACTGATTTCTGATAATCTTCCGTAACCAGATTCTGTGCTTCTTTATAGTTACTCAAAAAACCACATTCTACGATCACTGTAGGTACTTCCGTCTTTTTTAATATATAATATGTATTATTTGCTTTTATCTTTTTGGTATTATCCGGATTTACCTTTTGTAAAGCGTCTTGTATTATCCCTGCAGCCTTTTCTCCTTCCGTCGATGTCTGATAGTAGAAGACCTGCGCACCGAAAACATTTTCTTCATGATAACTGTTCTGATGTATACTGACTGCTAATACAGGAGAAACTTCATTCATAATCTTTACTCTGTATTTCAAATCTTCTACTTTACTTTGTGCAAGCTGTTCATCTGTTTCTCTGGTCATGATTACCTGTATATTTTCTTTTTCCAAAATTTTCTTTACAGAATTCGTAATCGTTAAATTGATATCTTTTTCTTTCACTCCATTGATTCCGACCTTCCCCGAATCAGTACCACCATGTCCTGCATCTAAAACAACTATCCTGTCTGACTTTTCTGCTTCTCCGATTGTCTCCATTTCTTCTTTTAATTCTTTCTGTAAGTTTTTCGAAACTTTCCAACAACCTGCGATAAGCCCTGTCATAATCAGAATCCCTATCATCAACCTGATTTTTCTTTGCAAAAAAACGACCTCCCTTCACATATTCTATCTATATGCAATGAGAAGCCGTTTTTTAACTTATCTTTTATTTAATTTACATACTGAGAAATGAGCTTCCATACACTGCTTTCTTCTCTTCCCAGGCTCCATTCTGCCACACCTGCCAGTTTATTTCCCTGTATCACCTTCAGCTTTGCTTCCAATGATTGAGCATCTTCAAGCCAGATACGGTAGGTTCCGCCATCCGCAGACCATTTTGCATAGTTTTGCTGTGTCTTTTCATCCCACTGTGCTGTTGCTCCCGCATTCACAACACTCTGCGCCGCTTCTTCCATTCCCAGTGCCTTACTTGATACTTTATTCGGATAAGATGCTGCTTCTGTACCAGCTTCTTCCGAAAGTTGCTCCGGGCTCTTTGCTGTCTCAAACCATAATCTGGTAAAAAATGGAATTCCGGCAATTACTTTATCAGCTGATACCTTTTTCAATGTTTTTTCTATTCCATCCTGCAAATAGCTGATCGATGCCACTGATCCCGCTTCATAGGATCCTTCTGTATGTTCATCATAAGCCATAATCACCACGTAATCTGCCACAATCCCCTGCTCTTTAAGATCATAATGTGAATTGTATGACTGTGGCACATAATTATCAACTGAAAATACAAGATTATTCTGGTGGCACTTCACAGACAGCTCTCTCACAAGCTGCACGTAATGCACACCACACTTGGAAGAAATCAATTCAAAGTCTAAATTAATTCCATCCACTCCTGCTGCCACTGCCGCAGCTACAACCTGATCTTCCAGTTTTGCTCTTTTTGATGTATAACGCAATGTCTCATAGGTCTCATCATAGGAATTCGTTCCACCATGAAAATCCCGGAATACAGCCCACACTTCCAGTCCTGCCGTATGTGCATAATTCACATAGTCCGCATCTGCAATTGAACTGATATTACCTTCCGTATCCGCAAGACTAAACCAGGTTGGTGCGATCGTCGTAAGTCCACTGGTTGATGCAAGTACCTGCTGAACCGCATTATTCGCTGCCGCATTCGTCACATTATGCCATGCCATATTGATCGAATGATCTTCTGTCATGTCTGAATAAACCGGTTCCGTAAAATCTCTGGATGTTTTTTCTTTTTTCTGGTTCTTTAAAGATTTGGTCTTAATATATCCTACATAACCATCCGCTGTGGCAACTTTCATCCAGTCATCTTCGTCTTCAAGCACTGTCACCTTGTCCGATTTTTTAACTTCTGTCAGTATCGGACTCTTAACGCCACCAAGATAACGAACCTGTGTGTCTTTCTTCACTTCTGCTGTCTCGATCTCGCCCCACTTTGATGTGATAATTGCTCTGTTTGGTTCCTGTTCCACAGAATATTCCATATTCGTATACTCTTGTATGAACGGAAGTGCGATATATGCGATATCTCCATCCGTCTTAAGAATTACATAATCTTCACTTTTTGTTTCGTTCACTGCTGTATATTCGCTGCTGTTCTCACTTACAGAAACATTTCCATCCGGCAAGGTATATAAAAGCACCCGTTCGTTCGCATCCCAGTAAAATCTGCTGTTTATCTTATCACGAAGAACCTGATATGCTACATAATATTGTCCATCAAAAACCTTACCCGGTATAACACTATCTGTAGAAGAATCGGAAGAAGATTTCGCGGAACTCTCTTCTTTTTTCACTACTTCATTATTAATGATCAATGCCAGATCATCACTGTTTTCTATTCCATAATATTGTTCTTTATCGGCTTTCTCATTTGATGAACCGTATCTCTTAAAGAAAACTGCGCCTGCTGCCAAAATCATGATCAATAATATGATGATCATTATGAAAAGAATTTTGTTACGTCTTTTCCGCGCTCTATTCACTTTCTTTGCATGACGTGTTCCCGACCTTCCATTTCTGCCTCTGCCTGTTGTCATTGGTCTTCCCTTTCTCCGGGAACTCCCCGGATGTCCAGATTGTCCTTTTACTCTTCCCCTGCTTTGCGCATGGGTACTGCCTTTTCTTTTGTCCATGCCAACCCTCCTGATTGCAATTTTTATATCTCTGGCGCTCTCCTACACAAACAGTTCCTTACTTCCTGCCCTGCTGTGTGTATTTCTAATATCTCCACATCTCTGGATAAAATAATGATTCTGAAATTCATTATATCATATTTTCATCTTGCGTCATTAACAAATTGCATCTACAACAGTTGTACATATCAAAAAGTTGTTACACCTTCAATGTCTGTCCATCTTCTATCAATTATAACAGCTTACAAATATACTTCTGTCCGGCAGTTCAAGGGGTAATCTCTGCCTGTCTGTTATGATTCACATCTGTAAAAACCAATGATTCTATCCTTCCTTCCGGATCAATCACATAATCTCTCATATAAGTACCTTCTTCTCTGGCCATATATGCTGTCACAATCTGCAATGGACTCATCGGATATCCATCCATAACTATGTCCACTCCTTTTTCTTCATAACCTCTTAGCTCCGCATATAATTCCTTATATCCATCTTCCGTTCTCATATCGTATGTACTCCTTCTCTCCTGGGATCCTGATAAAACGTTGTCCGCCATCTTCGACCATAAAGGGTATCTGTGACATACTGTAGAACAAGTGACGGACAAGAAGACAACCCTGATCTTCGGAGGGTCTCCTTCTCATAATTATTGTGAATTTTCCCTTGATTTCAGGGAATTGAATTTTTTGAAAATCAGAAATGCTTTCAGTGCCTCCTTTCTTAACATTCCGTTTTATCAAATGGTGTGTCTTCTGTAAGTGCCATTATATGAGCAGCCTTTCGGAATTTCAATGTGTTTATTGTTGATAAGTGGGTGGGATTTGTTGATAACCTAAAATAGTTATAAACAATTTTCGTTTTCCTTTACATCTTTTCTTTTTTTGTTTATACTAAACGATGAAAAGATATATCTAGTTATGAACATAATGAACAGTTCTTAATCCACAGATTATCTTAATATCATAAGACATAAGGATGTGATCATATGAAAATTGAAAAAATCAATGACAATCAGATTCGTTGTACTTTGACACATGCCGATCTTGCAGCCCGCAATCTCAAGATCAGCGAACTGGCTTATGGTACCGAGAAAGCAAAATCACTATTTCGAGATATGATGCAGCAGGCATCTTTCGACTTTGGATTCGAGACAGATGACCTTCCTCTGATGATAGAAGCAATTCCTTCTTCTTCAGACTCTATCACTTTGATCATAACAAAGGTGGAGGATCCGGAAGAACTTGATACACGTTTTTCCAAGTTTACACCTGCCGGAGATTCTGATACACTGAACAGCAATGTTCTTGAAAAGCTTCAAGGCGCAGATGAATTCTTTGATCTGCTTAACAAAGTGAAGGAAGTGGCTTCCGAAGCAAAAGATCCGGAACCTAAAGAAACAGTACCGGTATTTCCTGTCCGCCTGTTCTCCTTCGACACGTTAGATTCTGTAATTGAGGCTTCCCGCCTGCTTGCTCCGTTCTATACAGGTGCAAATACACTATATAAGGACGATGAGAATAATAATACCTTTATCCTTGCGCTGGCACCTGCTGATGGTGCAGATCAGGAATTTAATAAAGTATGTAATATGCTTTCGGAGTACAGTTCCCCTGAGAAGGGAGATTCTTCTGTTCTTGCATTTCTGGAGGAGCATTGCAAAATCATTGTTTCCGCAGACGCAATTCAGAAGTTATCCACAATTTAAACAACGAATAAAAAAGACGGTCTGGAATTATGGGAATAACTTTTCCCACACTTCAGACCGTCTTTTTCACTTGTTATCCACAAAAACTTTTAACGATACTAAAAAGCTGCCATACTCTCTTTTTTGAGAGCACAACAGCTTCTTGTATATCTTTTCTCTTTATTATTTACCAGCGGCTGCCATTGCTGCATTGATCTTCTCTACAAGCAGATCTGCATCAATTCCATGAACCATAGCTGCTTCCTCAAGAGACTCCATCTGAGATGACGGGCATCCAAGACAATGCATACCAATCTCCATCAAAATCGGAGCTGACTCTGGAAATGTTACCAGAAGTTCGCCAATTGTTGTGCTTTTAGAAATTGCCATCACTGTTTCCTCCTTACATATTTCTATTTTCAATTAATTTCTGTCACCATTGAACAGTAATTTTTATTATAATCCCTGATCTATGATTTAGCAACCTTATTTTCATTATCATTCTATGAAATTTTCTGAATTTTTCACGCAACTTTTTCCGTTTATCACACTACTCAAAAGTCAATCAGTTTTCTTTTTTTTTTCGACAAATCGTCATTTTCATAACAATAGCCAAAACGAATGTTCTTTTTATTTCCAAAAGTTATCCACACTATTCACATCTTTCTTTGTTGATAATGTGGATAACTTTCAGGGAATCTTTTATTTTTCCTCATTTTTTCGATTTTTCAATGTTGATAAGTTGAAAACTACTTTTTTTCATTTTTTTGCTATTTTGAATATTCTTGTCATATTTTGTGCATTTTGACTATCCGTATATTTTTCTTGGAAAATATCGATTTTAGAATTTACAGTCAAATCTTTCATTTCCCACACATATTCTGGACAATGCATTGTTTTCTTTCTATTATTCTTTAATAAATCCGTCTGACAGCCACGATATTTGTATACGTTGCACTGCTGATACCAATTCCCTGAGCTTCATTCATTGCATTTACGATCTGATCATTTCCTATATATAAACCAACATGTCCTTCATATAAGATAAGATCCCCCGGCTGTGCGTCTTCATAACTCACTTCATATCCTGCACTTCGCTGTTCATAAGAAGTTCGTGGAAGACTTATACCAAAATGTGCATACACGGACTGGACAAATCCAGAACAATCTGCTCCATCTGTTAAACTTGTACCGCCCCACACATATGGATTCCCAATAAACTGACAGGCATAATCAATAACTTCCTGCCCTGACGCAACTGACTGAGCCGCCGCTTCTGCAGCCTGGGCTTCTGCTTCTGCCTCCGCAGCCGCAGCTTCTTCTGCTTCCATTCGTTTTTGTTCTTCCTCTTTTGTCTCCCCGTAAGAATAAGAACTTTCCTCTATAACATAATCACCGCACACCCAGCCATTAACTTCACCGACCTGTATCGGATACCAGCCATCTACAGGATCTGCTGTCACAAGATATTCTTCTCCCTGACCGATCTGGGTTAATACGGTAGTATCTGTCCCATGTCCTTTTCTGACATTCAGACAATCTGCTGTGACTGTAACATTCTCATTTGTATACTCATCTGACCTCGAACGGGCTTCTTCTCCTGTGAACAATGTTTCGGTCGGAACATACCCCTCTGCATTTCCCGACCGAATCTTTGTCCATCCATCCAAATATTCCAACACAACTGCCGCTGAATCAGAATATAATTTTCCAACCCATTCACTGTTTTCATCTGCTTCGCTTCTAATATAGGTATAATCCCCCGTATTAGAAAACGCTATATTCAAATACTCTCCCTCTTCTGTCGGCACCAGATACAGATTGATATTGTTCTTTATTTCTGTCTGATATGATGCTTCCAAAATGTTTTCAATTCCTGTAACCGGAACCAGACTCTTCTCACTGTCATCAGTTTCTGCCGCCTGTGTTCTGACTACACTCCCCGGAATTATGATCATCCCTGCCATCATTGACATGATAAGCTTATGCTTCATCCGCATGTTACTCATATAAAACCTCCTTTATTTCCAGCCTTATCTTTTGTGGGAAGTTTTAATTGTTACATAATTGTTAATTTTTGTTACGCCGTAATTTTATCAATCAACCATAGATATGTCAACTGTTTTAATAGTTTTTTCATAATTATCGCCCTCCACCATTTGTAATTATTCCCCTTTTTTATTAATCTCAACGTCCATTTTGTTAATTATTTTGTAATATTTTGTCAGGAGAAATAAAAAAAACTTATTTTTTTCTATTGACAATTTTTAAAATATAAGTTATATTCTAATTACAGTAATCGTTACTGTTATTGATTCAATTTCAGAAAGAGGTGAATCTATGGCTGCAATTAAATATAGCCGACAGCGAGAAGCTATCAAGCATTATCTCGCTTCAACAAAAGAGCATCCCACTGCCGACACTGTTTATCTGCATGTTAAAGAGGATTTTCCTAATATCAGTCTTGGTACTGTTTACCGGAATTTGAATCTGCTGACAGATATCGGCGAAGCGATCAAGATCCCAACACCTGACGGCGGAGATCGATTTGACGGAAATGTTATTCCGCACAATCATTTTCTCTGTACAAGCTGTGGACGGTTACTGGATCTGGAACTGGATATGAAGAGTATTGAAGAAGTGAACCGGCTGGCCGGGGAGAATTTTGATGGAATCATCACTTCAAGTTCCACTTTGTTTTATGGGGAATGCAGTGACTGCATTAGAAAGTCTTAAGTTATAAAAAAAAATTAATAAGAAAAAGGAGATTATCATTATGAAAAAATTTGTATGTACAGTATGTGGTTATGTTCACGAAGGAGATGCTGCACCGGCTGAATGTCCAGTCTGTCACGCACCAGCTTCTAAGTTCAAAGAGCAGGAAGGAGACAAAGTATGGGCTGCTGAACACGTTGTAGGTGTTGCACAGGGTGTCAGCGAAGATATTCTTGCAGATCTTCGTGCAAACTTCGCAGGAGAGTGCTCTGAAGTAGGAATGTACCTTGCAATGGCAAGAGTTGCTCACAGAGAAGGATATCCGGAAATCGGACTTTACTGGGAAAAAGCTGCTTACGAAGAAGCAGAGCATGCTGCAAAATTCGCTGAACTTCTTGGTGAAGTTGTAACAGACAGCACAAAGAAAAACCTTGAGATGAGAGTTGATGCTGAGCACGGTGCTACAGAAGGTAAATTCGATCTTGCAAAGAGAGCGAAAGCTGCTAACCTGGATGCAATCCACGACACAGTACACGAGATGGCTCGCGATGAAGCAAGACACGGAAAAGCATTCGAAGGACTGCTTAAGAGATACTTCGGCTAAACAAACCTTATCAGCAGATGCGATTGCTTCTGCTGTGATAAACCTGCCCATCGGGAAATGTTACATTCCCGATGGGCAGGTTTTTTAATCTTCTTTCTCTTTTCTTTCATCTGATAATTTAACTTTTTTGCCGGCAATGAGTTCCTGTTTCTCTTTTCTCCCTAACTGCTTAATTGCATATTCACGCTTCATTGCCTGTTCTTTTGTCTCAAATTCCTCATAATAAGCCAATTCAACTGGCCTGCGTGCCTTCGTATATTTCGCACCTTTCCCGGAATTGTGCGCCTCCACACGTTTTTCCAGATCATTTGTCCAGCCCGTGTATAACGTTCCGTCACTACATTTTAGCATATATGTATAATTCAAAAACTCACCTCTGCTATCTCCCGCATTACTCTTTCGATGCTTGCTATTTATTATATCATGAATCTCTTATCCAAGACCAAAACTATGATGTAAGTGGCAAAATTTACTTTTGACACTCACATCATAGTATATTATCAAGAAAACTTTTCCTGTATCCGATGTTACTGTTCACACGATGTGCGACCAGCAACGCATCTCGCCATTTTAAATCGCCTTTGGCGATGGGGCGAGATGCATTCAAGTCAAAACACGCATCCTCCGTGTCAATCAGCGGAGTGATTGACACGGGAGTGAACAGTAACTATCCCATACAATATAGTATTGATCCTGCACCCGTAATCAAACTTTTGATTCCTTCATTTTATCCAAACAAATACAACTTTACTCCATAAAATTCATTGGGTCAACCGGCGCCCCGTCTTTCATAATTTCAAAATATAAATTTGGTCCTTCGACACTATAATATTTCGTCGGTGAATTCAGTGTTCCCACTTCCTCTCCGGCTGCAATATAATCTCCAACTGCTGCCGCCACTTCATCCAGTTGGCCATAAACCGCAGTATACCCATTTCCCATATCAAGTGTCACGGTAGTTCCTGTCTGGGCAGTCTGTTCAATACTCTCTACAACTCCTGCTGCCGCTGCGTGGATTACTTCTCCCTGCGTTCCACCAATAATCAGTGCAGGATTATATTTATACTGCTCCAATGTTGGAAAATATACTGTATGATCCATACTAAAACTCAAAAGTGTTGCTCCGCTTGCCGGCCAGGCAAGTGTACTTTCCTGAGTAAACCACACATTCTGTGTATTTGAAGATGCCGTGCTTTGAATTTCCTCTGTGGATGTATTTCCATTCTCCATACTGTTTTCATTCTCTTGCTGAACATCCTTTTGGGATTCCTGGTTTTCTGCATTATCCTCTTCTGAATCTGTGTCTGTAGGAAGAATATCATCTGTATTCGCCAATGTACTATCATCTTCTGTAAGCTGTTCTGCTGTTGTTTGCGCATCTTTGATCTGCTGCTCCATATCTTTTTTGTAATGATTGTATGTGTAGCTCCCAACCATTGTAATTACCGCAACAAAACAAAGTACTGCGCCAACTGCAGCTCCCTTTCCTTTCAAAAAGGCCGGTCTTTCATTTTTATTCATAATCATCACCTCTGGCTATAGCATTGCCTGAAATGATCGATCTTATTCATCTATGTGGTGTAGTTCTGTTCCTTCATAAAAATATTGCAGGATCTCTTCATAATTTTTCCCATCCTTTGCCATTTCCTGTGCAGTCCACTGACTCATTCCGAATCCGTGCCCTTTTCCAACCGTTGCAATCTTCAACCCGTGTGGACTTTCATAAAAAGAAAATGAACTCGAAGGAAGTTTCAGTGCATCACGGAACTGATCTCCTGTACATATCGTCTCTCCAATCCTCATTTTTCGGACATAACCGGAAGAATCCCATTCCTGAATTTCAAAATCTTCATATCCATAACCATTTTCCGCTTTTTTCTGTTCCTCTGCCACAAGGAATTCTCTACATCTCTTTTGTATCTCTTTATATTCTATCAAATGTACCTGAATTTCATCTTCTGCCGCCTTGTCAAGCGGACATTCTTTTGCTGTGATGTACGGATAATCTGCATTCCCAAGTACCTCCTGCACGTCTCTGGTCTTTCCATTACTGGATTGATGAAACGGTGCCCATGCAAAGGTCTCATGATACCACAATACAATTCCTTTTGTTTCCTGTGCTGCCTGTTGACATTTTTTCAAATTCTCTTCGTATTTTGGCCCCCACTTTTTCTTCATCTGAGTCTGCGTCAGACATTTATCCAAAATAGTTTGCTTTTCTTTCTCTGTTCTGTACAACTCTGTACGTAGAACAACCGCCTGTGCCTTCAATGCTTCTATTTCATATCCTCCATCTGTTTCTCCTGCGAGTATTCCTGCGAGATACACAGATGCATTATCGCTGTCAGCTCCCTGCACCGCATTCTTTCCGTTTATAAAAACAGAAATGATGTAAGGAAGTAAAAACAGTATGATAAGAAATGCAAAAAATAACTTTATTTTATTTCTAATTGTATCACGCATAAAAACAGCCCTCCATACTCTATTGTATGGAAGGCTGTCCTATTTTAGAACTTATCTGGTTTCATTCTCCGTGTAATTGCTTATTCGAAAAGGTCCTGTCCTGATGGAACTTCAACCTTCTCCAGATGCCAGATATCACGAACATACTCTTCGATTGTTCTGTCAGATGTGAACTTACCGCTGCATGCTGTGTTCATCATTGCCATCTTAGACCATCTCTGCTGATCTCTATAAGCTTCTTCTACTCTCTTCTGTGCATCTGCATAAGAACGGAAGTCTTTCAGAATGAAGTAAGTATCTGCTTTGTCTGTACACTGTGTATTCAGCAGTGAGTTATACAGATTGATATACATGTTGTGATCGCCGTTAGAATATGTTCCATCCATCAGCTGATCTACGACACGTTTGATCTCCCAATCATTAAAGTAAACATCTGTTGGGTTGTAACCGCCATTATTCTCGTAATTGATTACTTCCTGTGAACTCAGACCGAAGATAAATGCATTCTCTTCTCCGACTTCATGAACGATCTCTACATTTGCTCCGTCCATTGTTCCGAGTGTCGGTGCACCGTTCAACATGAACTTCATGTTACCTGTACCGGATGCCTCTTTGGAAGCTGTTGAAATCTGTTCGCTGACATCTGCCGCTGCGAAAAGAATCTCTGCATTGGATACTCTGTAGTCTTCGATAAATACAACTTTCAGCTTTCCGTTGATGCTTCTGTCGTTATTTACAACATCTGCTACGGAGTTGATCAGTTTGATTGTCTCTTTCGCACGAAGGTATCCTGCTGCTGCCTTTGCTCCGAAGATAAATGTTCTTGGGTAGAAGGACATCTCCGGATGCTCTTTGATCTGATTGTACAGATACATGATATGCAGGATATTTAACAGCTGACGTTTGTACTCATGCAGACGTTTTACCTGAATGTCAAAGATAGAGCGAGGATCTACATCGATTCCGTTATGCTCTTTGATATATTTCGCAAGGCGAACTTTATTCTGGTATTTAATTTCCATAAATTCACGTCTTGCGTCTTCGTCTTCAACAAGTGGTTTCAGCTTTGCAATCTGAGACAGATCTGTGATCCATCCATCACCGATCTTATCTGTGATCCAATCCGCAAGAAGTGGGTTTCCATGTGCGAGGAAACGTCTCTGTGTGATTCCATTTGTCTTATTGTTGAATTTCTCAGGCATCATCTGATAGAAATCTTTCAGTTCCTGTTTCTCAAGGATCTCTGTATGAAGCTGTGCAACACCATTTACAGAGAATCCTGCAACGATTGCCATGTTAGCCATACGAACCTGTCCGTTCATAAGGATTGCCATTTTGCGGACTTTCTCTTCATTTCCCGGATACATTTCGCGAACCTTAATCAGGAAACGACGATCGATCTCCTGTACAATCTGGTAAATACGTGGAAGCAGTTTAGAGAACAGGTCGATTGGCCATTTCTCAAGTGCCTCTGCCATGATTGTATGGTTTGTATAAGCACAAGTCTTACTTGTAACTTCCCATGCATCCTCCCAGCTTAATCCTTCTACGTCGATGAGGAGACGCATTAATTCTGGAACTGCAACTGTCGGGTGAGTATCGTTCATCTGGATAACAACCTTCTCATGCAGTTTTCTGATATCACCATGTTTTTTCTTATACTTCTCGATCAGAGCCTGAAGACTTGCAGAAATAAAGAAATACTGCTGTTTCAGACGAAGCTCTTTTCCTGAGTAATGGTTATCGTTCGGATAGAGAACATCAACGATCAGTTTTGCAAGGTTTTCCTGCTCTACTGCTTTGTGATAATTTCCTCTGTCAAATTCATCAAGTTTAAAGTCTGTGATCGGTTTTGCATCCCATACACGCAGTGTATTTACTACGTGATTGCCATATCCAACGATTGGCATATCATACGGAACTGCCATGACAGACTCATAGTTTTCCTGGATAAATTTATCTTTTCCTGTAACAGGATCTTTCTCGAAACGGATATTTCCGCCAAAACGTACTTCTTTTGCGTACTCTTCACGGCGAATCTCAAACGGATTTCCTTCTTTCAGCCAGTTGTCCGGAACCTCTACCTGATATCCATCTTTGATTTTCTGTTTGAACATTCCGTAACGATAACGGATTCCACATCCATATGCCGGGTAATTCAGTGTAGCGAGAGAATCAAGGAAACATGCTGCAAGACGTCCAAGACCTCCATTACCAAGAGCCGCATCCGGCTCCTGGTCTTCAATCACGTTCAGATCAATATTCATCTCTTCCAGTGCTTCTTTTACTTCTTTATATGCTGTCATATTGATGAGGTTGTTGCCAAGTGCACGTCCCATAAGGAACTCCATTGACATATAGTATACTGTCTTAGCGTCTGTCTCATCATATCTTTTTTGTGTCTCAATCCAATCATCGATAATCACATCTTTGACTGCATAGGATACTGCCTGGAATAACTGCTGCGGCGTAGCCTCATCGATTGTCTTTCTGTAAAGTGTCTTAACGTTATCCTTTACTGCCGCTTTAAACGCTTTTTTCTCGAATCTTTTACTGAACATGTTTATTACTCTCCTTTTTTCTCAACACCCATTGTAACTGCTTCGCCGTTGATCTTCCATTCTTTCACGTAACCATCCGGCTGTGCTTTTACAACTTCATCAGCAAGTACCTCACCTGCGATCAGTGTGTTGTTCTTTTCGAAGACAGCTTCTGCCTTTTCACTACCCTCGTATGTAACTTTGATTCTGTCCATAACTTCGAAATCAGCTTCTTTTCTCATTGTCTGGATCTTGCTGATGATCTCACGTACAAATCCCTCTTCCAGCAGCTCTGGTGACAGGTTTGTATCGAGAACAACTGTGATTCCGTTGTCATTTACAGATTCATATCCTTCAATCTGTGCTGTATCAATCAGAAGATCTTCCTTGAAGAGTTCAATCTCCTGTCCGTTTACATCCAGTTTGAGTGCACCTGTAGCGTTGAGCTCATCCATTGCTGCATTTCCATCGATGTCGTTAAGCGCCGCTTTGATACCACCTAACATCTTACCATATTTCGGTCCGACTGTCTTTAATTGTGGTTTAAAACTATAAGAAGTAAAGTCTCTTACATCATCTGTAAATTTAACATTTTTAACATTCAGCTCGTCTGCAACGATCTCCTGATAGAATTCTGGAAGATCAAAGTCTGCTTTCACAAACATCTTTCCGATTGGCTGACGATTCTTGATGTTGGATGCATTACGGCATGCACGTCCCATAACAACAAGGTCAAGAACATGTTCCATGTTATTTTCAAGTTCTTTGTCAATCTGATCTTCATGAACTTCTGGGAAGTCACAAAGGTGAATACTTTCCGGAGCATCCTTATCAATGCTGCGAACCAGGTTCTGATAAATCTCTTCTGTCATGAACGGGATCATCGGAGCTGCTGCCTTAGATACTGTAACAAGAGCTGTGTACAGAGTCATGTAAGCATTGATCTTATCCTGCTCCATTCCCTTTGCCCAGAAACGCTCACGGCTTCTTCTTACATACCAGTTACTCAGATCATCTACGAAATCCTGAAGCACACGTGCTGCCTCTGGGATTCTGTAATTGCCAAGATTGTAGTCTACATCTTTTACCATTGTGTTCATCTTGGAGAGGATCCACTTATCCATAACCGGAAGTTTATCATATTCCAGAGTATATTTTGTTGCATCAAAATTATCAATGTTCGCATAAAGCACGAAGAATGCATAAGTATTCCAAAGTGTTCCCATGAACTTACGCTGTCCTTCCTGAACGGCTTTTCCGTGGAAACGGTTCGGCAGCCACGGAGCACTGTTGATGTAGAAATACCAGCGGATCGCATCTGCTCCGTATTTCTCAAGTGCATCAAACGGATCAACCGCATTTCCTTTAGACTTACTCATCTTCTGTCCGTTCTCATCCTGAACATGTCCAAGAACGATAACATTCTTATATGGAGCCTTGTTAAACAGCAGTGTTGAGATTGCAAGCAGAGAGTAGAACCATCCTCTTGTCTGGTCTACCGCCTCGGAAATGAAATCTGCCGGGAACTGTCTCTCAAATAAGTCTTTATTTTCAAATGGATAATGATGCTGTGCAAATGGCATGGATCCACTGTCGAACCAGCAGTCGATAACTTCCGGTACTCTGTGCATCTCTTTGCCACACTCCGGACACTTGATTGTTACAGCGTCGATGTATGGGCGGTGAAGCTCGATATCATCCGGGCAGTTATCAGACATTGATTTCAGTTCTTCAATGCTTCCGATAGAGTGCATATGTCCACACTCACACTGCCAGATATTCAGTGGTGTTCCCCAGTAACGGTTACGGCTGATTCCCCAGTCCTGAACATTCTCGATCCAGTCACCGAAACGTCCTTTACCGATACTTTCCGGAATCCAATTAATTGTGTTATTATTTCTGATCAGATCGTCGCGAACTGCTGTCATCTTGATGAACCAGGACTCACGTGCATAGTAGATCAGTGGAGTATCACATCTCCAGCAGTGAGGATAGCTATGCTCGAACTTCGGTGCATCATAAAGAAGTCCTCTTGCATCCAGATCCTTTAATACTTCCGGATCAGCTTTCTTTACAAACAGACCGGCGAACGGTGTGGATTCTGCCATATCACCCTTCTCATCTACAAGCTGTACGAATGGAAGATCATATTTTCTTCCTACATTCGCATCATCTTCACCAAATGCAGGTGCGATGTGAACAACTCCTGTACCATCTGTAAGAGTTACATATTCATCACATACAACATAGAATGCTTTCTTGCGCTGTTTTGCAGCCTCGTCTGCTGCACACTGATACAGCGGCTCATATTCTTTTCCTTCCAGATCAGTTCCCTTATAAGTCTCAAGAATTTCGTAAGCATCTTTGCCTTCTTCTGCAAGTCTTCCAAGAACTGTATCAAGCAGTGCACATGCCATATAATATACATGTCCGTCTGCTGCCTTAACCTTTGCGTAATCTTCTTTCGGATTTACACAAAGTGCAAGGTTGGATGGAAGTGTCCAAGGTGTTGTTGTCCATGCAAGAATATATGCATCTTCATCTTTTACTTTAAAACGAACGATTGCTGAACGCTCCTTGACATCCTTGTATCCCTGTGCAACTTCCTGTGCGGAAAGCGGTGTTCCACAACGCGGGCAGTAAGGAACGATCTTAAATCCTTTGTAAAGGAGTCCCTTATCCCAGATCTTCTTCAGAGCCCACCATTCAGACTCGATAAAATTGTTATCATATGTTACATATGGGTGCTCCATGTCAGCCCAGAATCCAACTGTACCGGAGAAATCCTCCCACATTCCTTTGTATTTCCATACACTCTCTTTACATTTCTTGATAAATGGTTCAAGACCATATTTCTCAATCTGATCTTTTCCATCAAGACCAAGAAGCTTCTCAACTTCAAGCTCTACCGGAAGGCCATGTGTATCCCATCCGGCCTTTCTTGGAACCATATATCCTTTCATTGTACGGTATCTTGGGATCATATCCTTAATAACACGAGTTAAAACGTGTCCGATATGCGGTTTACCATTTGCTGTCGGAGGTCCGTCATAGAAAATATAATCCGGACATCCTTCTTTTTCATCCATACTTTTCTGGAAGATTTCATTATCATCCCAGAACTTTTCAACTTCTTTTTCACGGCTGACAAAGTTCATGTCAGTTAAAACTTTCTTATACATGTTCTTATCCTTTCCTGAGTTTATTTTATGATTCTTAAAAAAAGAAAGGCTTCCGTCCTGTAATAGGACGAAAGCCTGAACTTCTCTCGTTAAACCACCTGTTACATCATACTTAGGTCTGATTTCTGACCTGCATATGGTATCCTTTAACGCCGGACACGCGTCAGTCCTTACTCTCCATTTCTACATCTGTTTCAGGAACTGCTGCTCTGGAGTGATCTTCAAAAATCTCTTACTTGCACCGGACTCCCACCATCTCCGGCTCGCTGTAACGTTCGGATAAATCCTACTGTCTCCGTCATCGCTTTATCTGTGAACTTCTACACACGGCTTATTATAAAGAGATTCTTGCCTCTAGTCAAGGTTTATTATGATAAAAAAAGTGCGAAAAAACGTTGTTTTCAGCGTTCTTTCGCAAATTTCTGTTTTCTTATCTGCGGCGTTTCTTCTTTCTTTTCACATTACCACTCTTTGCATTTCTTCTTTTTCCTTTTTTTCTTCTGCGACGTCTTATCTGCTTCCGGTAATTCGCAAGTACAACAATGATGATCAATAAAATCACAACTGCAATTACAACTCCGATCACAATTTTCATAAACTTTGAAATCCCGGTTACGACAGTTGAAGTTGTCTTATCTTTCTTTTTTCCCAAAACAGCTGCACTGCTTTCCTCTGTTTTTTCTATCGCAGCTTTCACACTGCCTACTTCCTGCCCTTTATAAGTAAATGTTACTGTTCCGGATCCATCCTTGTTGCTGTCTTCCTTCACTTCTGCTTTCACATCAGAAAATTGTGCCACTCTTCGGAAGTACGATATAAGCATCTTCATCTTCATAAGACTTCACACCTTCCGGAAGCTTCTGATCCTTCAAAGATATTTTCGAAAAATTACTGTAAGCATAATCAAACATCGCACGAGTATCTATATAAGCATCATTTCCAAAATCATAAAGTACAACCGCAACAAGCTGCATATCTCCGTTATCTGCCATTGTCACAAGCGTTGTTCTTGCCTGATCTGTGTAGCCGGTCTTACCGCCCTTGCAGTATTCATAATAATTATCATTCTGTGGCCAGAGCATCTTGTGCTTCTGCTGAAAAGTACGTTCTTCATTCACCAGATTCGTTACCGGAATCGTATGGCTTAACGATTGGGAAATTGTCCGGAACGCTTCCTTCTGATAAACTGCTGCACCAATTCTTGCCATATCATGCGCCGTTGTATAATGTTGTTCATCATGAAGTCCGTTCGCATTCGTCCAGTGTGAACCTGTACATCCAAGTTTTTCTGACTCATCATTCATCGCCTGAATAAATGTGTCATAACCTCCGCCCATCTTCTTGCCAACACTCTCAGCTACTGCATAAGAGACCTCATTTGCCGATGCCAGCAGAACGGCATAGAGCGCATCTTCCATACTGATCTGCTCCCCCGGCGTCATGCCGATATGGGCATCGCCATATTCCAGAAAGGAGATGCTGTCCTGGGAAAATTCTACCGTATCTGTAAGCTCTGCATTGTCCAACGCAACCAATGTTGTCAAAAGTTTCGTAATACTCGCCGGATAATGCTTCTTTTCAATCTGCTTGCTATATAAAACCGCCCCACTATTCATATCCATAACGATTGCGGAATCCGCATAAGTTGCCGGTCCCTGTGGCCAGTTCTCCACACTGTTTGAATCTGGTGCGATCGCATAACAGTTCTGACGCTGTGTCTCCCTGTCTTCTTCCTCTGTCTGAGTTGAATCTGTTGTGGCTGCCGCCGTTTCTTCCTCAGCAAATGTCTGTACTGACGGCATCAATATCATAAATACCGCCAGGAAAAGAGACAGACAGCACTTTCCGTATCTCTTAAAATTTATCATAAAGGATATCCTCCGGTTGTTTGAATTCATAACGCAAAAATCCCCACAGACCTTTCATCTGTGGGGAATCTGTGACTATTGTTATTATAATTCTACTGAAAGTTTTTTTCAATAGTCCGGAGGCTATTTTCTTTCAACTATCGAATCTCTTCCATCACAATCTCTGCTCCCGCAGCTTCTACTACAAGGCTGTCTTTCTGTGGATAGAACCGTGTGGTGAACACATACTCGCCATGATTCACAAACACTTCCACTGAAGACTTATCCACAAGAATTTCAACACTTGAAATTTTATCTACATCCACATAACGTATTCCTCTTCCTGCAGATACAGAATTTTTATCCTGACTTGTGAAATGCATCTCGAATCTTCCATTTTTGTACTCAAGGATCAATTCTTCACCAATCACTGTCCTGAATTCATTGTTCTGAATGCCCGAGATATTCACATCATAGACTTTATATCCATCTTTTTTCAACATTCCGGCTGACTTATCCACAAGAGTTTTCTTCTTTCGCAATTCTCTGACCGGTCTCTGACAAACTTTGCCATCTTCTACAAATACTTCTCTCGGAAAAGTGAAGCAGTGCTGCCACCCTTCTGCGATCGTCAGATTAGTATATTCTTCACAATCCGGCATTCCCATCCAGCTGATGTGAACCCTTCTTCCATCTTCAGTCTCAAAACTCTGCGGTGCATAGAAATCAAATCCGTAATCCCACAGCATGTATTCTGAAAGTTTATAATCATCTAAAATATTTCCATCAACCATGAAATATCCTGACTGATAAACATTTCTGTCATCCCATACTCCGCCTTCAAGTCCCTGCACAGAAGCAGAAAGAATTTTTGTTCCATCTACCTCAAAGTAATCCGGGCATTCCCACATATAACCAAACGGTTTCTCTGATTCCACACGGCTTCTGAACTTCCAGTTAATCTTATCTTTTGACGCGAAGATCAATGCCTGTCCGACATCTTCTTTTGTACGCGCACCCTGAATCATGTAGTAAGTATCTCCTTCTTTCCACACCTTCGGATCGCGCACATGGCAAGTCAGATCTGACGGGTAATCCACATTTCTCATCAGTTCTTTTTTTGATCCAAATGTCTTTCCATCCTCACTGACAACAAGAACCGTATTTGACTCGCGTCCTGTGTTGATATAGTCAAAATCTCCGTCTCCCAGCTTTACATTGCCTGTATAGTAAACATACATTTTGTCATCTTCGATAAATGCTGATCCGGAGTATACACCATGACAGTCAAATGGCTGATCCGGATATAACTTTACTCCCTGGTATTCCCAGTCGATCATATCTTTGCTTGTATAGTGCCCCCACATCTTCACGCCGCCTTCGGCATTAAATGGAGAATACTGAAAAAATGCATGATAGATCCCATTCAACTGGCACAATCCGTTCGGATCATTGAGCCAGCCAACAGGAGGCATCAGATGCAGCTTCTCACGATAATCCGCTCCTTCTTTCTGCTCTTTTTCTTTCATCATCTCTTCCGTCATATCTACCAGTTTGATCAGATCCCTTGTTAATGCATTCATGCTCTTGTCTCCCTTTTTCCATTTACAGCCGTTCTATTCTGCAAGAATTCTTCTTTGAATAAAACGGCTGTATCTTTTTAATCACTGTTCAATTTATTTCTCAATCTTCATTGCGAGATCAGCTGTTGTAACTGTTCCCGCTGCTGTCTTCTCTACTTTGCTGAAGTCATCTGCATTCGTCAGTATCATCATCGTAGTTGCCGGATGTCCTGCTGCTTTGATAGCATCCAGATCTGCTTCGATCAGCACATCGCCCTTACGAACTTTTGCTCCGTCTGCTACTTTCTTTACAAATCCTTTTCCATCCATGGAAACTGTATCAATTCCAATGTGGATCAGAAGCTCTGCTCCTGCTTCTGTTGCAATGCATACTGCATGCCCTGTATCGAAGATATTCATTACTTCACCGTCACATGGTGCTACAATCTTTCCATCTGTTGGCTCAACTGCAATAGTTGTTCCAAGCATCTCTGATGCAAATGTCTCATCTGCGACTTCTGCTGTCGGAACAACAGTTCCATTTACCGGACTTGTAATTTCTTCTGCTGAAACATTTTCTGCTTCTACTACATTCTCTGTCTCTTCTGTTTTCTCAACTGTTGTCTCTGTTGCGGCTGTCTTAACTACCGGCTCTTTATCTTTGTAAATCATGAAGGAGATCACAAATGCTACTCCTACTGAAATTGCCATCTCAATAATGTACTGAAGCGGCTGATTCAGGCAAAGCAGAATACCGAAGATACCTGTTACTCCTGTTCCCTTTGCTCCAAGATGTACAAGTGATGCATACAGAGCTCCACATCCTCCACCAATACATCCTGCGATAAATGGTTTGAAGAATCTTAAGTTCACACCAAAGATTGCCGGCTCTGTGATTCCCATGAATGCACTAAGTGATGACGGGAGTGCAAGGGATTTAACTTTCTGATCTTTTGATTTAATTCCAACTGCTAATGCTGCCGCACCCTGTGCTACATTTGCTGCACTTGCAAGTGGAAGCCAATAAGTTACTCCATATTTTGCCAACTGACCGATGTCAATGGCTGTGTACATCTGATGAATACCTGTTACTACTGTCGGTGCATACAAACCTCCCATGATCAGACTTCCAAGTCCGAGCGGAAGTGTCAGCATCCACTGGATTGCTCCAAGGATCGCATTCTCACCCCATACAAAGATTGGTCCTACAATGGAAAGTGTAAGATATCCTGTCACGAATACGCTGACAAGTGGTGTTACAAACAGGTCAAGTGCTGCCGGAACTACCTTGTGCAGCTTCTTTTCTAATACAGAAAGGATCCATACTGCAATAATAACCGGGATTACATGTCCCTGGTATCCAACCATGTCGATGTGATACAGTCCGAAGAATACGCTCTGTGTCTGCTGTACTCCTTCCGTTGCAACCGTATAAGCGTTCTGTAATGACGGATGAATCATGATCATACCGATAACAGCTCCAAGATACTGGTTTGCACCAAATGCTTTCGCAGCTGAAAATGCAATCAGGATCTGCAGGAATGTATAAGCGATATTACTGAACAGATTCGCAAATACATAAATAGAACTATTTGTATTGATTGTTAAAAATCCATTTGCATTCATAAAATCCAGTGCATTCATGATTCCCATCAGGAAACCACTTGCTACGATGGCCGGAATGATAGGTACGAAAATATCACCTAACAGCTTGATGGCCTTCATAAACCAATTCTGCTTCTCTGCCGCTGCTTCCTTTGCCTCAGCTTTTGTGCTTGCTGTAATACCTGCGATCGCGATAAATTCATCAAACACTTTATTCACTGTTCCTGTTCCAAGAATAATCTGAAGCTGTCCAGATGCCTCAAATACTCCCTTTACTCCGTCCACATTCTCTATTGCCTCTTTATCAGCCTTACTATTATCTGCGATAACAAGACGAAGACGCGTTGCGCAGTGCGCTGCGGATACAATATTCTTACTTCCACCTACATATCCCAGAATCTCCTGGGCTGTTTTCCTGTAATCCATGATTACGCTCCCTTCCTTCTCTATTTTATGTGTAATCGTTTTCACATTTTATGATTTTATATTAAATAAAAAAATGCCATTTGTAAAGATGGCATTTTTACTAATTCTGATTCTTCTGTTTTGTTTAACTTGCATTATGCTCTTAGTTACATTCATTCAAATCTATTCACGATCTGGAATCCCAGCTTCATATGCACCGGCACCGGATTTTTCTCTTCAATCTGTTCAAGTAAGAGCTCTGCCCCCTTGATTCCACTCGTTTTATACCCAAAATGAACCGTTGGAATACCGCCTGTCACAGCCCTTAACATCTGATTATCACCAAATCCTGTGACACAGATACCAGACTGTTCCAAAATGTGTAGCATCCTTGCACCAGAATTCTGAACCGACTCCGGAACCTCCTTTTTACTCTGTGCGATCAATGCCTCGATTGCTCCCGCTGCAATCGTATCTGTTGCGCATGATATGATATCGATTCCATTTTCTTCACTCAACAAATCCACTACTGCTTCATATCCGCCGCTCATTGTAAATTCTGATTCGCGTCTGTACCGATGGTCATCGAAAGTAATCCCGGCTTCCTGAAGTCCCTTGCGGAACCCGTCTTCTCTGGCAGCACCTGCCGCCTTATCTTCACGAGTAACACCAATATATGCAATCTTGCAATCTTCAGGTCTTCCACCATTCCGCTTCAGTGCTTTCAACGCAACTTCTTGTCCCATTGCTCTTCCCGCACCAAAATCATCATGATAGATACAGCTTGCCATTTCCGTCTCCTGTCCCACAACCACAACCGGAACCTTTGATTCTTTTAAAAATCTCCGATGCTCGTCTGTAAGCACTGTACCGATCAGTACAATTCCATCTACCGGATAACTTTCAAAGATTCTCAAATAAATCAGCTCATTCTTTGGCTGATTATCCGTACTTGCAAGAAGCATCTGGTACCCTCTTGCCGAAAGAACCTGTTCAATTCCCGCTGTAATCCGGCTGATTGATTCTGAATTGATCTTCGGAGCCACCACACCGACCAGATGTGCACGTCCGGTTCTTAGGATTCTTGCCTGAGTAGACGGCTGATATCCCGTCTTCTCAATCACTTTACGGATCTGTTCCTTTTTCTGTTCACTCACATATCCGCCATTCAAATATCTTGATACTGCTGCGCTGGACACCCCGGCCATCTGTGCAATCTCTTTTATCGTCATTGTATACTGCCTGCCTTTATTTCCCTGATTTTCGAAATTATCCAGATCCATTTCCGCTCTTTTTCTAACTTTGACCTGAATCTGAATGACATTCACATTTTAACATTCAACAGACAAATATGCAACGGCGTTGCGCTACATCATTCTTGATCTATCTGTCCACATCATATAGAAATCCATAAAGTATTACTCTTCCATTCGTCTGATCGTTGGAACAAGTAGATAAGCCAATGATCCTGTCCCGCCCCTCCTTTCCTTTTTTCTCAGGAAGACGATACTGCACCGCATGTGCCTTTATATATTCCATCAATTCTTCCAGATTCTCTTTCTTATAATCTTGTGGATTATAAATAACTTCATCATACGCATCCGTCTCCACACAGGCGAACCACTGGATTTTTTCTAACTGTTCATTCAAATATAGCGTACCTGTTTTGTGTGATTCAAAATATTCCTTTTCTTTATAATTCATCACATCCCCAAACATTGCGCCATTATCCATATGGTGACCATATAACAAACTGTAACTGTCAATAAATTTTCTGTCATTTCTGCTATCCAGAAAAATACTTCCTGAAAGAGCAAATTCTCCATAAATATCCTGGTTGATATATTCCAGATTTGTTTCTCCCTGCACAACCGGATAATCAATCTTTGTTCCGTCTACAGTCAGCCAGGCACACACATCCGGATTGATTTTCTGAAGTTCCTGCAGGGACGGACTTTCATCCATTTTCCCTGCAGGTTTATATTTCATTAATTCTCCGCTGATAAACGCACGTCGGTTGATCTGGCAGGTATCCCATAATGAATATGCACCATAAAGAAGCATAAGAATAATAAAGAGCGCTGCCAGAATTTCCAATATCTTATTTCCCGCTTTTATAACTTTAAAAAACAGCTCTTCCCTCTGCTCCCCTGCCTCCTGACCTTCTGTCGTTTCGTTTATCATGCTCTTTTTCTACGAAAGAAAACTGATCCAAGTGCGCCTGCCGCACCCACAAGTAGTACGTATGGTGTGTATTTCTTTGCGACGCCTGTTACTACAGCCGCATCTTTCTCATTCACATACTGAACTACTGTACCATCTTCTTTTGTAGTTCCTGTCTTTGTTCCGGTCGCAGTTGTTTCTCCGTCAATCGTAGTGGTATATCCATCTTTATTCGCATCGGTCTCTGTTACAGTGTATTTATCAGATTCTGTCAATCCATAAATTGTAATCGAACCTGTATCAGAAATCTGATAAGAAGTTTCTGCTTCATTGCTTGTGATGTATTCTGTAAGTGCCTGTGCATTTGCATTTTTCTTCACTACAACTTTGTAGAGTTCTCCCTGTCCACCATTCACCGCAACCTTAAATTCAAAGGATTTATTTTTAACGCCCTGATTACCTGTGATCGTTTTTTTGATTGTCACATCATGTGTTGTATCATTTTCTGCACCATAATCATTGATAAATTCAAGATCACCTTTTTCACCGTTATTTTCTGTAATTACATTTCCAACATAAAGTGCTCCATCTGCTCCGTTATATACAAAAAGATAAACATCTCTGCCTGCTGTATCATAATCGATTCCTTCATAAGAACCTGCATCTTCAGTCACAACATAATGATAAACACCGGCATGTTCAAATACCTCTGCATTGATTTCCAATGTTGCATTCTTGCTGTAAACTGCTGCCAGTGTATCTTCTCCTGATGGCTGGAATCCGATTGTCTGGGTGGCCTTGATTCCACCTGTCACACCGGCATATACTACATTATCTCTCCAATTTTCTGCTGCTTCACCATTCTCCACATGAAACGAAAATGAAGTGTTTGGCTGGTATGTATTTCCATCCGTTGTCACTGTTTTCTTCAGATTCAACTGTGTGATCGGTTCATTTTCCTCGGCCGCCGCATTTACCACACAAACTGACATCATCATCATGCTCGCCATTGCCATTGCTGAAATACGTCCTGCTGTTTTCTTATTCATAATCTCTACCTCACTTTTTACTCTGATTTCCGGGTTTCAGATATCTGACCGGCGGAGCACCGTAATTACTCTGCCTTTTATCTCCTTGCCCTTCACAGCTCCAAAATACCGGCTGTCTTTTGCATTTTCCCGTTGATCTCCCAGAATAAAATATTCTCCGCCCTTCAGCGTCAGTGGATAGACCGTGTCACTTTCGTATTGCGGTGTATCATAGAAAATATCATTTTCCACAATCTTACTTCCATTGATCTTTACCTCTTCGTCCTCTGTAATCTCTACCGTATCATCGCCGGTTGCGATCACTCTGCCCACATATTTCTCTCCTGCTTTCTGAATGACCACCACATCCCCGCTTTTCGGTTTTTCCAGTCGATAATAAAAGAGCAGATCTCCCGCACTGATGCGTGGCGACATATCATTGTTTTTCATGGTTGTAATGCCAAACAACATCCCGAACAAAACCCACAGAAACACCAGAAGAAATGCAAGACGAATCAGAAAAAGATGAATCTCTCCTTTTAATTTCATGAATCTTTTTCTTTCCTCTTTCTTCGAAGAAACAGAAAAACCGCGCCTCCTGTTATGCCTGCTGTTTCTATTAGGATTGTAGGAAACATCCTGTTCTCTACTCCTGTCGGAACAACCATAAGCGGTTGATACTGATTCGTATATGTTACTGTTACAGTCTGCTCCTTCGCTACATCAATTTGTGCTGTCATCCCCTCTGTCTGACTTTCCTGTCCCACGAGATAAAAGGTATGCCCCAGCCTGTAGTTATTCTGTTCCTGAGCAATCTCCGTCACTGTATATTCCCCAGGTTCAATCGCCTGAAGAGATGCACTCCACTGACCATTTTGCGGAAGCTTCACTTCTTCGATCACTTCTTCTCCCCGTTTTACTTGAAATGTAAAGGACTCGTCCGGAATCTGACTCGCTGCAATTCCCTCCACCTGTTTTGTAATCATCAGATTACCTGTTTTTGCCGGTGGGTTTGGGAGATCCTTTCCAAAAGAAATGTTATCGAGCAGGTTTCCATTTGACAGATTTCCATTTGCTGCCTCTACTGCCACAAAATAAAATCGAGTAACATATTGCCCTGCCGGAACCGTATAATCTCCATAGTGATAAGTCCATTTGCCGGCTTCATCTGACAATACAGCCTGTACATCAGGATTACTCTGATCAAATCCCGATCCTGCCGGATTCCAATCAGAACTCATTGATTTCGTATCGCTGATGATAACCGCCATCGTGTCTGTTCCCCAGCGTCCGGCATGTTCCAATCCCCAGTGAAGGACTGTCCCCGGTTCTGTCAAAACATCCTGATAAAGTGCTCCTGGTTCCTCACAGTTTAATTCTGCGAACTGATTTTCCTGTGCCGCACTGCTGATGTTATAAACCGGCTTTGGATCATTAACCGTATTTCCATAATAACTTCTGCTTCCGTCTGCAATCTCGATATAATAATCTTTCTGATTTCCAGCGCCAAAATATGCACCTTTCGCTGTTGTCTTCCAGTACAAATTATTCGTTCCATTTGCTACCTGAATAAAATGTGCATCCTTATAAGTCAGTGTTCCTGCATCAGATACTTTTGGCGTCTCAAAACTTCCATTCTGAAGCTTGTCATAATAATTCACCTTGTATTCGGAAGAATAAACTGTCACCGCCTCATTTACTGTCACTTTCACACGAAATGTCTTCTGTGCACCATCTCTTGCAACTTCATAGGATTGCTTTCTACTATCCACAGTCGCTGTATCCTCAATGTCTTTCCATTGACCTTTTTCACTTACCTGCCACTGATAAGCAATCTGATCTGATTCTGTTGTTCCACTAACCTCTGCTGTCAGAGAACCTTTTGTAAGAATCTCATCTTTAAGAACAACTGAAATTTTCTCTGAATCGGTACTTTTCCCTTCCTCTGTTACTACTCCAGACTCAGGGGGAGATTCTTTTGCGCCTGGTTTCTGCATTTCTGATCGGGAAGTCTCTTCCGCATCTGTTTCTTCCGGGAGCACGGTACAATCTGTTCCCTCTGTAGTTTGTACAGCCTCAACTTGTACACCTTCTGCCAGTACCTGAACCCCCATCAACGACAGCATCATCAATACCGCCATCAGAAATGCAAAATGTCTTCTCAGCTTTCTTCGCATTTTGCCCTCTCCTGTCTTAAATTGAATTGTTACCTTTCAGGAAGTACTGTCGATATATTTTATATCTGCCCTCCTGTCTAATATATGTATGACGCTGGATTTCTGATTATGACTTGAAAGAGATAAAAATAGATTTCTTTAAGATTTTTTACATTTTTTTTAATTTTCTCTTGCAAAGACCATCTAAGTATGATAATATATTTTTCGTCGATAAGACAAGGAAATATTCCTCCTTAGCTCAGTCGGTAGAGCATTCGGCTGTTAACCGAAGTGTCGTTGGTTCAAGTCCAACAGGGGGAGCTATGAAGAACATCTCACAGATTTCGCGCTGTGGGATGTTTTTTTGTTGCGTAAATCTGACACAGCTTGTCAGATTTTTCCTTATCCAGTAGCTCTAAAATGCTACGCATTTCATCGCTGTGGCGTATCCGCCACATAATTAAAGACAGACTGTAGTACTTTCGTGCAAGCACGAGGTAGCACAGTCTGTCTTTAATTGCCTGGCTCTGTATATGTAACAAAAAACGGACTGTGCAATGCACAATCCGTAATCCTAGTGGAGAATACGAGAGTCGAACTCGTGACCTCCTGCTTGCAAGGCAGGCGCTCTCCCAACTGAGCTAATCCCCCATATGTATGTCCTCAACAGAACTTCTATATGATATCATAGCTTATTGAGAGTGTCAACCCTATTTTTAATATTTTTCTTTTATTTTTCCTACCGGAATCCAAGTAACCAAATCAACAGCGGATTATGGTTGTACAAAAACGTCAAGATCGCGCTCTGCTCAACCATCGCATAACACGTTGTTCCAATCTCTGTCGTATAAATCAGAGTCAGCACAAGGAATGCGATCCATACGATAATAACTCCCAGACCAATTCCAAGCACTCCTCCCGCCAGATGATTGATCGCACCAAGTAACGGAAGTTCACCAATAATATTCACTGCATACATCAATGCGCTTACAAGAATGATCGCAATCAAAAATGTCACAAGAAATGACACAACATTGAGAATCATTCGTGAAATATAGGCTGCAACATATTCTGGGAAAGTTGTAACATCCAGTTCTTCATAAATCGCAGTATTATTATTTTCCAGCAATGCATCTTTCAAAAACTGTGGCAACATTGAATTCTCAATCTCACGGATCTGTGTATCTTTTGGAAGATCTCCGACCACTTTCAGGATATCCTGTGCAGTTATCCCCAGTTTGTCCCATCCAGATTCGCTTAATGATTTAATCTGGTCTACCGTTAAATTCTCCAGAGGTGTTCCACTGAGATTCGCTTTCAACAGATCATCTGCTGAAAGCTCTGGCATAAATGCTTCCACTATCTTCTTCTCCAGTACGTCCTGCGCCGGTGTATGCTTCATCAGCGCATCCGACACGTATGGGGAAAGGAATGACACCAGTACCAGTGTCAATATTGTTGACAGAAGGGATAAACCAATTCTGAGAAATCCCTTCACAAAGCCGGCAATCATGCAGACTAAAAACACAATCCCGACTGCAAGTAACAACCAATTCTCCATATATCTCTCCTATTTTGTCAAATAAACAATTCGCAGTTCATTATCACTCATCACATAGTATCTGTTCAGGCCAAATGCATCAAAGATTTCCTGCGCATCTGCTCCCAGGTCTCCCTTAAACTTCAGGATTCCTGTCGTTGTATAAATACAGCACTTACTTCCATCATACAGAATGATATTGTCTCCATCCATCTTTACATGACTATAATCTCCCTGTATTTCTCTACTGAACACAGTATCTCCTGATTGATTATACATTCTCAACTCATACCCTGACTTCTCCTGATTAAGCAGGACAAATCCAAAATAAGAATCCGAATGGAAAACACTTTTTATCTCTTGATTCACTTTCACTTCTTTTATCTGCTTTGGAGTATCTTTTCCTGTATAAATCTCAAATCCATTATCTCCAACTGCAACAGATCTGTCATTTCCCATAAAGAAAATCTCGCCGATCAGCATATCTTCATAAGTATCTGCCGTCACTTTGTTATCTGCCTTCTCTTTGCCGGCAGCATCAAAATTATAATATCCGATCCTGCTCTGCACCTGTGTTCCTTTGGTATAAAGATAAGAAACTGCCAGAACCTTTCCATCATCAGACAAATCCAATGCGATCGGATATCCTGTATTTCCAATCGTAATCTGCTGCTCTACCAGAATATTTCCTGCCGCATCATAGGATATGATCTTCGGTGAAGTCTCATCTTTCAAAATTGCACTGACAATTCCCTGATTCGATACTGCGATTCTCTCAATCGGTAATGTCGTCTGAATCTCACCTTTCAACCCATTTTTTGTAAATACGAGAATACTGTTGCCTCCGCTGTCAGCAACCGCAAACACATCGTCTTTCACAACAATCACCGGTGTCTGAAGCTGTGTTGGCTGAATCCACTTTTCCTCATTCTTCTTGTTTAGAAATACCACACCGTCATGATTATAACGCACAATTCCATCTGCAAACTGAACGTAATTATTCCTGTCCGAAAGGTCTTTCGCGTAACTGTCTGCCTTGCGGACTGTGCCATAAGTCTTACTATCTAAAAGGAGGTATGTTCCGCAGATTGCCATCGCAATCAGGATGATATAGGTAAGAAGTTCTTTTCTTCTCCGGCGTTTGATCCTTCTTTCCCTTTGTCTCAGCGCTTTTCTATCATCCTGCGTTTTTACCACCTGTAAATTCGACATTTTCTTTCGCGCCATATTGCTCCCCTTATCGTTTGTCCAGTGCACCTTTTTCTGTTGATACACTTTTAGCTTTCACTTGTCTTTCACAGTATAACACGGATTTATGGCAATATCAATTTTTGTCCAATATAGATCAGGTTCCCATTCTGCAATCCATTCATCCGGCTGATCGCATCTACATGACTAACATCTCCATACATTTTTTTACTGATAATTGCAAGGGTATCTCCTTTTTCCACCACATAAATATCATCATTTTCATCTGCTGCAACGGCAGTCCCGGAAACCGGAACACTTTCTGTATTCTTATCTTCCGTCTGTTCTTCCCCTTCATTTTCTTCCGTTATCTCTTTGGATTCCTTTTCTGTATCTGCTGCTTCCTGATTTTTATCCATAGTAGTTGCTGCTCCACTCGTCTCTTTCACATCAGGTGAGGATGTTTGCTTTTCCCCCTCGGCAACCACATTTATCTTATTCTGTAGGGATTTCATTTTACTGAAATTATTCATCATAGAAACGCCCATCACGATCAGAACCAGTACAAGACATGTACTGATCCCATACATCAGACTGCCTGTCCTTCTTTCTCTTTTCTGACCGCCCCGTTCACGTACCAGAGAACGAAAGCTTTGTGCAGCCGTATCTTCCACAGATTCTGTCTGAACCGTCCCATTTTTTTTTCGACTTGCAATCATATAATTCTGCATGCACGGATTCTTCTCGTAATAAGTATAATGTCCTCCAATTTCCATCAGATCTCCCAGCTTATGTACAAAAAATACATCTTCCTGGTTTGACGAATCTTTCATAACAAGGACGGTATTTTTCTTTGGAAATAATTTTTTATGCAGCTTTACGTTGATAGAACCCGGAGCCAGCTGTAAATCATGCTCTGTCACAAACCAGCCTATGATTTCTCCTTCTTCAAAATACTGGCTGCATTCTTCACAACCACATTTCCATATCTTGTCATTGATCAGGTATTCACCGCCCTCCTTTTTTAACTCTTTTATTTTTATCGCACCATAAATATAAATATATTCTTCATTGTCCTGCTTCTGCATTTCACCAATCAGAAAGGCTCCTTCTGGTTGTTTTTCTTTCTCGCTTTTTTCACTTAACTGAAGAAAAAAAGTATCTACATAATCTTCCACATAGATTTTTGGACTATCACTCACATTTCCTATCTGACGCACATTTTTTGGAATCTGTCTCTCCATTTTATACTCACCTTTCTATCACTTTTATTTAATTTCCCGGGGATTGCCCTTAACATAGCACAAGGAAATCGGGAGATTTTATCAATTAGTGTCAGGTAAGTTCGACAAATATTACTTTTCGTGCACAACATTTTCTTAATATCTCCAAACATCAAAAAACGCTCCGGTACTCTCTGATTGCAGATATTCTGTAAACAGAAAGCGCGAAGCGTTCTTTTTGTTAATTATGTAACTGATTATTTTGCAAATGCTTTGATTTTCTCGTAGATGCTGTCTGTATCAAGACCATACTTCTTCAGAAGCTCAAGTGCCGGACCAGACTCACCGAATGTATCATTCACACCGATCTTCATAACCTGTGTCGGAGCTTTCTCTGAAAGTACATCACATACAGCACTTCCAAGTCCGCCGATAACGGAATGCTCTTCAACTGTAACAACTTTTCCTGTCTCTTTCGCAGCTGCTACAACAAGTTCCTCATCGAGAGGTTTGATCGTATGAATGTTGATCACTTTCGCATCAATTCCATCTGCTGCAAGCTTCTCAGCTGCTTCCAGACAGTTACTTACAGGAAGTCCTGTTGCGATGATTGTAAGATCTTTTCCTTCTCTTAATACAACACCTTTTCCAAGCTCAAATTTGTAGTCCGGTCTGTCATTGATCACCGGCACTGCGAGACGTCCAAATCTCAGATATACCGGTCCCTGATGCTCGTAAGCAGCACGTACAGCTGCTCTTGCCTCTACATCATCAGCTGGGTTGATTACAATCATACCAGGAATTGTACGCATAAGAGCGATATCCTCATTACACTGATGTGTTGCTCCATCTTCTCCTACAGAGATTCCGGCATGTGTTGCACCAATCTTTACATTCAGGTGTGGGTAACCAACAGAGTTTCTTACCTGCTCAAATGCACGTCCTGCTGCGAACATTGCGAAAGAACTTGCAAATGGAACTTTTCCTGTTGTTGCAAGACCTGCTGCAACACCGATCATATTAGACTCAGCAATACCACAATCGATAAAACGATCCGGATGCGCTTTCTTGAATACACCTGTCTTTGTAGCTGCTGCCAGATCGGCATCAAGTACTACAACGTTATCATATTCTGTTCCGAGTTCAGCCAAAGCATTACCGTAGCTGTCTCTTGTTGCGATCTTCTTTACTTCTGACATAATGCTTCACCTGCTTTCTCTAATTCTTCCATTGCAATCTTGTACTCTTCATCGTTCGGAGCTTTTCCGTGCCATCCTACCTGGTTCTCCATGAAGGATACACCTTTTCCTTTTACTGTCTTAGCAATAATAGCTGTCGGCTGTCCTTTGACTGTCTTTGCTTCTTTGAATGCAGCATCGATCTGATCAAAGTCATTTCCATCAATATTGATTACATGGAAATTAAATGCCTCAAACTTCTTATCGATTGGGTATGGAGAGTTAACTTCTGTAATTTCTCCGTCAATCTGAAGATTGTTATTATCAACGATAACAACAAGATTATCCAGTTTTCTGTGTGCTGCCAGCATAGAAGCCTCCCATACCTGACCTTCCTGGATCTCACCGTCTCCGAGCAGTGTGTATACTCTGTAGTCTGCATTGTCAAGCTTTCCTGCGATTGCCATACCTACAGCTGCTGAAATTCCCTGTCCAAGAGATCCTGAAGACATATCAACACCTGGAATGTGTTTCATGTCCGGATGTCCCTGCAGATAAGATCCTGTATGACGAAGTGTCACGAGATCTTCCTTCGGGAAGAATCCTTTCTGCGCAAGTGTAGAATATAATCCCGGAGCTGTGTGTCCTTTAGAAAGAACGAAACGATCGCGATCCGCTTTCTTTGGATCTTTCGGGTCTACGTTCATCTCTTCAAAATAAAGGTATGTAAAAATCTCTGTTGCTGAGAGAGATCCACCTGGATGTCCAGCCTTTGCGCTATGCAGTGCTGTTACAATCCCTTTCCGGATCTCATTCGCAGTTTTCATAAGCTCTAACTTGTTCATGATATCTCCTTTTTAATTTCCATTCTGATTCCATTTTCAGTCTTAACGTTATTTCCCGGATTACTCACCAAAAACAGCAATATAATCCTTTTTAAACTTCTCGATACCTGCATCTGTCAGTGGGTGATGTGTCATCTGTTCGATTACCTTGTAAGGTACTGTTGCAATATCTGCTCCTGCCAGTGCACATTCTGTTACATGGATTGGATTACGTACACTTGCTGCGATAATCTCTGTCTCAATTCCTGCTACTTCGAACATCTCTACGATCTCTGCAATGAGGTCAACTCCCTTTGTAGAAATGTCATCCAGGCGTCCAAGGAACGGAGAAACATAAGTAGCTCCTGCTCTTGCTGCAAGAAGTGCCTGGTTTGCTGTGAAGATCAGAGTTACATTTGTCTTGATTCCCTCTGCTGTAAGAACTTTAACAGCCTTCAGGCCTTCTACTGTCATAGGAATCTTAACTACCATGTTCGGATGGATCTTTGCAATCTCACGTCCTTCTGCGATCATGCCTTCTGCATCTGTTGTTGTAGCCTTAACCTCTCCACTGATTGGTCCGTCTACGATAGATGCGATCTCAGCGATAACTTCTTCAAAAACACGTCCTTCTTTTGCAATCAGAGACGGGTTTGTTGTAACTCCGCAGATCACTCCCATGTCATTTGCTTTCTTGATATCCTCTACATTAGCCGTGTCGATAAAAAATTTCATTTTTAAGTCCTCCTATACATGAATCTTCCTCTTACCACTGATACAACTCACTGTTTTTCCAGCAGTAATTCGTTTGTTTATGAGCTGATTATATAGCTTCCAAAACCTGAGGTCAACTGTCTGAAAAATTATTAATAGTCATTTTTCACTTAATAATCCGACATATTAACCGTTTTTATTAATATTAGTTAATATCAATCGTTTTTATTCTGTATAAAAATCTTTATTTTAAAGGCTTTATCAACATTTTCTAAAATCAGAATCGTTTGTTTTTGTTGTTTTTATTAGTAATAATTTTATTATTTTTTATTAATTTTAAATAATCCAGCGTCTATACATCAACTATTTTGTCTTTGCATAAGACGTTGTTCCACGAACCACGATCTGTGGCTCATATTCCACATGATAAATACTGACCGGTTCAAATTCCGTATACTTCCAGTCCCTTGAACTGATCTTTTTCATGATGATATCACAGGCATCCATTCCTTTGTGAACCACAAAATGCTCGATCGTTGTAAGTGACACTTTCTTAACTTTGGAAAATAAAGTATTATCACATCCCATAACCGAGACATCTCCGGGAACTTTATACTTCATATCCTGGAGTGCATCCATAATCCCAAATGCGATCATATCATTCAGCCCCACGATTGCAGTGAGATCTTTTTCTGTCCGGAGCAGTTCTTTTGTCAGATCATATCCGATGCGGTACTCTGAATCGATTCCCGGAACATTCCGGTCAAATTCTTCATCTGCTTCTTTTACAATCACCTGATCGCCATATCCGGCTTTCCTGAATTCATCCAGAAAACCTTCCACCCGGCGGAATCTCTGCTTCTGTCTCGCAGTTAATGGCGGTGTAATGTATGCCACATGCTGATGCCCCAGTTCCAGAAGATGTCTGCCCATTAATCTTCCAAGCTTTGTATTGTCCAACTCCACTGCATCTACATCCAAATGCTTCTCCTGATTATTGATCACAACAACCGGAATCCTTTCAGACATTTCTTTGAGCTGTCCGAGAAAGCATTTCCCCGGATTGCACATATAGATAATTCCCTGTGCATTCAGAGTCGAGATCATTTTCAGATAACGCTCTTCCAATTTTAAATCTCTCTGTGTATTACAGACAAAGATTCCGAACCCCTGCTCTGTTGCCCTTGATTCAATTCCTTGCAAAAGCATTACATAGTATGGGTTTGTCAGGTTCGGGCTGATGACAACGAGCAGTTTTTCTCGTCGCTCTCCACGCTGTGTTCTGCGTTTCGGAAGTTCATACCCCAGTTCTCCCGCCGCTGCCTCCACTTTCTGGATTACTTCTTTTGAAAAAGAGACGTTATACTTCTTATTGAGTACCATCGAGACCGTTGCCTGTGAAACTCCCGCGCGCTTTGCCACATCTGAAGATGTAACTTTTTTCTTCGCCATAGCCAGTCCCTCCTGCCGGTGTCTCAAATGCTTTTACAATTCTGTTCTTCCTTCCAATGCCCGGAGCAGTGTTACCTCATCAATGTATTCCAGATCACCACCAACCGGAACACCACTGGCAATCCTGCTCACCTTGATTCCGACCGGTTTGATAAGTTTACTGATATACATTGCTGTTGTCTCGCCTTCCAGACTGGAATTCGTCGCAATGATCACTTCATCCACATCTCCCTGCAGACGCTCCATCAATTCTTTCAGACGGATATCCCCGGGACCGATTCCAAGCATTGGAGAAATTGCTCCATGAAGTACATGATAGACTCCGTTGTACTTTCCGGTCTTCTCATACGCTGCCAGATCACGCGGTGTCTCCACTACCATGATTGTCTTATGATCTCTGTCCGGATTGCTGCAGATTGGGCAGATATCCTTATCCGTCAACGTACAGCACTCCTTACAGTAACGGACATTCTTGCGGGCATCTACGATTGCATTCGCAAGTCCTTCTACCTGTTCTACCGGCATATTGATCACATGAAATGCAAGTCTTTGTGCTGATTTATTCCCGATTCCCGGAAGTCTCGAGAACTCCTCGATCAGACGGCTGATCTGATTACTGTAGTAATCCATTAGAACATTCCGCCTCCAAGACCGCCAAATCCGCCTGTCATCTTAGATACTGCTGCATTTGTCTCCTGCTCAACCTGACGCAGTGCTTCATTTGTCGCTGCTACAATCAGGTCTTCCAGCATCTCAATGTCGTCCGGATCTACAACTTCTTCTGCAAGTTTTACTTTTGTTACTTCTCTTTTGCCGGATACAGTTACTTCTACTGCTCCGCCGCCTGCAGCTGCTGTGAACTCTTTTGTCTCAAGTTCTTTCTGCTGCTCTTCCATCTGACGCTGCATCTTCTGTGCCTGCTTCATCAGATTCGCCATATTTCCCGGCATTCCGCCGCCTGGAAATCCTCCACGCTTTGCCATGTCTAATCCTCCACTGTTATTTCCATATTTATTTTCTGTTCTATGTCCACAAATGTATCCTCAAAGTGTCTGCCCTCTTCTACATGGCGGACATCTACCTCGACTTTCTTTCCAATCTTCTCTTCAATGAGCTGTTCAAGTTCCTGCACATGATCTTCTCTGCCAACCATATCTGCCGACATAGCATCTGGCAGTACAATCAGCAAGCGATTGTCACCACCAAGACTCAGTCTTGCTTTTTTAAGAAAGCCTCTGATCATACCTGACGCTTCATCTGCGATAGAACGGAAATTCTTCACCACTTCCTGCACATCCTCCGGAATTGCATTCGGCAGCTCCGGTTTCGCCTCCCTGCTTCCCGCAACGCCTGATCCGGATGATGACGCATCATCTCCATTCACGTAAACAACTCGCTGCGGCATATCTGCGGCTGCAGCAAGTCCTTTCTCTACTTTGTCTTCTACCGCACGAATCCTGTCCAGAAGTGCATCTTGACCAGTCTCCATCGCCGGAGTACAAAGCTTGATCAGTGCAACTTCCAGAAGCACTCTCTTCTGCGTCGCATACTTCAACTGACCGGAAAGTTCTGAGAATATACGGATATAACGCAACAGCATATCAAGTTCAATCATCTTTGATTCTTCCTTGAGCTGCAGCATATTTTCCGTAGACACATCCAGCACGTCCTCTATATTATCAGAAGTTTTAACCAAAAGCAAATTTCTCAGATACCATGTAAAATCTGCGGCCAGCTGGGTCAGTTCACGCCCCTGCATAACCAGATCTTCCACGATATCAAGAACTCCGGCAACATCTCTTTCCAATACTTTCCGAAGCAGGCGGCTGAACACATCCGTATCCACCGCACCAAGTACTTCAAGCACATGATCATACGTCAGCTTCTGTCCCAGATAAAATGCAATGCACTGATCCAGCAGACTGAGTGCATCACGCATAGATCCGTCTGCCGCCTTTGCGATATAGCGAAGTGCTTTTTCTTCCACTTCTACCTGTTCTGTCTGCATCAGATCACGCATACGGTCTGTAATTGTCTCAATGCTGATTCTCTTGAAATCGTAGTGCTGACATCTGGAAAGAATCGTAATTGGGATTTTATGCACTTCTGTTGTCGCCAGAATAAAAATAACATACTCCGGCGGCTCCTCAAGTGTCTTAAGCAATGCGTTAAATGCTCCGATGGAAAGCATATGCACCTCGTCGATAATGTATACTTTATACTTACCTTCTGTCGGTCGATATGTCACTTCCTCCCGGATCTCACGGATATTGTCAACACCATTGTTCGATGCAGCATCGATCTCGATCACATTCATTGAAGTGCCGGCAGCGATAGATTTACACATCTCGCACTCTCCGCATGGACTTCCATTTACCGGGTGCTCACAGTTTACTGCCTTCGCAAATATTTTCGCAACCGTTGTCTTACCGGTTCCTCGCGTTCCGCAAAACAGATACGCATGTCCGATCCTGTTCGCCTTAATCTGGTTCTGAAGCGTTGTAACAATATGATCCTGTCCTTTTACATCTTCGAATTCAGAAGGACGGAACTTTCTGTATAGCGCCGTATATGACATGAATTACACCTCGTCTCCGAAGCTGATACCGATTGTTCTCGCTTCTTTGATCAGACCACAGTTCGGATCAACATATTTCAGCTTTCCTGCAACCTCTTCCAACGGAACTTTCACTGTCTCACCATTTCTCATGGCTACCATATATCCGTATTCTTCATTCAGGATCAATTCTGCTGCCTTCGCTCCGACTCTTGTTGCAAATACACGGTCATAAGAACAAGGTGTGCCACCTCTCTGTGTGTGTCCGGGAACTGTGATACGAACTTCCTTGTCTGTCTCTTTTCCAATCTGTTCTGCCAGTTCGTAAGCAATAGAAGGATATTTTCTGTTCGCCAGCTTCTCTTTGTACTCTTTCTTTTTCAGTTTTGCATCTTCTTTGGAAATCGCACCCTCTGCAACAGCAAGAATTGTAAATCTCTTACCTGCCTGTGTACGTTTGTCGATCACATTCTTGATTGCTTTAATATCATATGGGATCTCCGGAAGAAGAATTACGTCTGCTCCGCCTGCAATTCCGGCATGCAGAGTTACATGACCAACTTTGTGACCCATAACCTCGATAATAAATACACGGCTGTGGGAAGTTGCTGTTGTATGGATTCTGTCAATCGTATCTGTTGCGATATCAACTGCACTCTGGAATCCAAATGTCATGTCTGTTCCCCACAAATCGTTATCGATTGTCTTCGGCAGTGTCACTACATTGAGTCCTTCCTCGCGAAGAAGATTTGCTGTCTTATGAGTTCCATTTCCTCCAAGAACAACAAGACAATCCAGATGAAGCTTATGATATGTGTGCTTCATTGCCTCCACCTTGTCTATTCCATCCTTGTCCGGCACACGCATCAGTTTGAACGGCTGACGGGATGTACCAAGAATTGTTCCACCCTGTGTCAGGATTCCCGAGAAATCCCTTGATGTCAACATATTGAACTCCGAATAGATCAGACCTTTGTATCCATCTTTAAATCCATAGATTTCTACATCTTTGCGCTTGTTGCAAATTCCTTTTACAACACCGCGCATTGCTGCGTTAAGTGCCTGGCAGTCTCCACCACTGGTCAGCATTCCTATTCTTAACATGGCAACTCCTCCTATTACTCTTTGTACCTGTCTTAATCAGTTACTTTCTTTTCTTGTTTATAAGCCCTAAAAAAGCAGTTGGTTCTTCTTTCCCTGCCGCCATTCCTGATATTCCATGACCGGCGGCTACCAACTGCTTTTTATTATACCTTATTTACAAATGCTGCTCAAGAAATTTTAGTTTTCGTTATGTTAAAAATTCTTCCAATATCTGACGGATCGCCGCTTCTCTTTCTGCATTTCTTCCTGAATCTCTATCTAATTCTCTCTCTGAATTTCCTGACGGATTCCTTGCCGGCTCTACCGTTCTTGGTTCCCCCTCGATATTGATCGGCAACTCCGTCCTCTCTGCTTTCGTTTTATTTCCACTCTGTACGTCGTCTTCTCTGTGTATCTCTCTTTCCCCTTTCTTTTCTTCCCACTCCTGCTTTCCGGTATTCTCCGCAGCAATCACATTCAATTCTTCTTTATCCGTCGTCCGCTGTCTCTTTACGTGAAATGCACAATTATTCTCAAGATAATCCACCATATACATCCTGACAGCATTAAGCTTGTACTGTTCGTCTGAAAGATGACTGATAACAAAAAGGAGTACCATCTCCGCTAATCCTGTTTCTATATATTGATACGCCGCATCTGAAAATCCATATGTAATATAACATTCGAATGCACCAAGAGCTGCAAGAATTCCAACAAACCACACCGTCAACAATTCCATCTGTCTCCAGGTATGAATCCCAAACAAAAATCCTCTATATTCATAAATATATTTCTCCACAAATGCATTCGTATTCTCTACACTGTCATGTACCATACATGCATGTTCGTATTTTGCTCTTACGAGTTTTATCAGTCGGTGTGTACTCTTGGACATATTCCCTGCCGCCTTCAGCATTTGATTCAATGTCTGCTGATTCACTGCTTTCGCCAGCACTCCGATTATGCCCAGAAGTGCCATCAGATAATAGATGACTCTTGTGTTCACTGCCAGTTCTCTTAACATAGCAACCCCTCCTGGTTTTAAAAATATTGCGTAACTGTTCGGGACTCCCCTTCGTTACGTTTGTAGATATTATAAACCTGATTTTATATTCTGTCCGCATAAATCGTTCTACAGATTTCTACAGCAAAAATCAAAATTGTCGTATTGAGGAAAATCATGATGAAAGATGTGAAAAGAAAAATTGTTTTTTTATATTTGATTTGCTATAATTCAAAAGGTAACTAAAGATCTAAAATTTAAAAAGAAAGGATATCTAGATATGGATTATAGAACAAAAGGTGTCTGTTCCCAGAGCATTCACTTTGATATTGAAGATAACAAGATTCATAATGTTTCCTTCGTTGGCGGATGTAACGGTAACCTGCAGGGAATTTCCCACCTGGTTGAAGGAATGGATGTAAATGAGGCCATCTCACGCCTGGAAGGAATCCAGTGTGGATTCAAGAAAACTTCCTGTCCGGATCAGCTTGCTCAGGCACTGAAAGAAGCAACAGGAAAATAGTTAAAAAATAGCAAACTAATAGGGAAGGATCGCTACTCTTGATTCAATCCTTCCCTTCTGCCCTACTAGTCCATGGACTGATTAACAGCCGCTTCTGGTGATTATATGCTCATTTATTTAATTGTGGTGTATCAAGGAACAAGGCTCTCACTTTTATCTATTAGAATCTAATTTGTGAGTGTCCGAGCGAACCACCGCGCAGCGGCTGTTAGGCCAGCCCACGGGCTGCATCTTCTGCCGTTGAGGTGGGAGAAAGATGCTTATGGGACTAAGATGCCATCGGTGTAGGAATAGGTTTCCTCAACCGGTTCTTCTCCCATTCTTACAAAATGATCTGCATGTACTCTGTAATAATATCCCCGGTCAACTTGAATTGACTTCGATGCAGCAACATAATAATCATTCTCTACTTTCTTAGAAAAAGCATCAATCTGATACCATTCATCATCTTTCTCACTATACTGATCCACATAAACAATAACCGCTACTGTATCAACTGTATGATTAGCCGTCGTTGCACCATATGTATAAATTCGTTTTGTTCCTGCTTTTGTGATTGAACATTCCCCATCCATCAGATGTTTACCTCGTTCATCACTCTTCGGTGTATAGCCTGTTGATGAATCTGCTGAAGTTAAATAAGATCCGTCAACAACTTTAACTTCACTATCATCTGCTTTAACACCTGTCACTGATGCACACACCATAAAACAAAACACCATAGTACTTGCTGCAATTGACATTATTTTTTTACTTATCATAAGACTATCTTCCCCCTCTTTTGTTATCGTCCTCTGATAAGTAAACAACTGAGATTAAAAAAACTTACGCATTTTTACACAAAAAATAAATTTTTTAAAATTTTTTCAAATTCTTCTTTCTCCATAACTCCCTTTAACTGATACTGAATGCCTTTATCTTCAAATTCAGCTATATATCTTTTTCCTTCTTGATCTTTTACCTCATACTCTTTTACATTAATTTCTTTTTCTCCATTCATTACAATATCCTCATCTAACAATTTATCAACTGCTTTCTGTCCCAAGGAAGAATCTTTAGAATTCATATACATTGTGTACCGAATAATTTCGTTTTCATATTTATAAAATAATGTTGCTCTTCTTTGATCTCCGTCTACTGTATACTTTGTTAATACCATACCTTTTGGCTTATACTCAAGTCGAACCAAATAATTTCCCATTACCTTGGCAATTTCTTTATAAACTCCAACCTCATCAATATCCTCTGATTCCTTCGTTTCCATATCCTCCACATTGATGATATTAGAATTCTCATCCCCATCTTCTCGTTCCCACAGAACTTTCCAATACGACTTACTCCCCACACTGGTCATCACACTTCCGCACACCAAAATCAGCACTGCTGCCAGTGCTCCGATTACAAGCTTGCTTTTCTTCTTTTTGCGGATGACTTTTTTATGCCTTTTGTCGTATTCGTAATCCTGAATCTTATTGAAAAGCTCTTTTTCCATCTCATCGGACACTTTAATGTCATCCAGAGATCTATCCTCTCGGACTTTCTTTTCAATCTGTTCAGCTTCTTTTTTCATTTCATTTTCCAATGATAATTTTTTCAGTTTTTTCATTTTCTTCACCTTATTCTCTCCAGTTTGTGTGTCCCGTTTTTCTTGACATTTTTTCAAATAAGGGTAATATGATGCTATAAGGCTAGTGTTCTCAATTTACTTCGAACAGTAGCACTCTACACTAAATCTGGAGGTTAATTTATGAAGCGAATTATATTGACCGGCGGCGGTACTGCCGGACATGTCACTCCGAATATAGCCCTGATTCCAAAGCTTAGAGAATTAGGCTATGATATTCAATACATAGGTTCTTACAATGGAATTGAAAAGGAACTGATTGAACCTTTTGGAATTCCATATCATGGAATTTCTTCTGGAAAGCTGCGCCGTTATTTCAGTCTGCAGAATTTCACAGATCCATTCCGTGTGATCAAAGGCTTTGGTGAAGCCCGTAAGTTAATCAAAAGCTTAAAGCCTGATGTTATTTTTTCTAAAGGCGGCTTTGTTTCAGTTCCAGTTGTTCTTGCTGGAAAGCGATGCAAAGTTCCGGTCATTATTCATGAGTCTGATATGACACCTGGCCTGGCAAATAAACTTGCAATTCCATCTGCTGTCAAAGTCTGCTGTAACTTCCCGGAGACGTTAGATGCTCTTCCGGAAGGAAAAGCTGTTCTTACCGGTTCTCCGATTCGTCAGGAACTTCTTACTGGTGATAAGGATGCCGCCAGAAAGATGTGTGGCTTTACAGATGAAAAACCTGTCATTCTCGTAATCGGCGGAAGTCTTGGTGCTGTAGCTGTCAACGAGGCTGTACGTGCTGCCCTTCCTGAACTGCTGAAACAGTTCCAGATCATCCATCTCTGCGGAAAAGGAAAGGTTGATGATTCTCTGAAAGAAATCAAAGGCTACTGTCAGTTTGAATATATCAAAAACGAACTGCGTGATCTCTTTGCTCTTGCAGATGTTGTTATCTCACGTGCCGGTGCGAATGCAATCTGTGAACTGCTTGCTCTTAGAAAACCGAATCTTCTGATTCCGCTTTCTGCCCGTGCAAGTCGTGGTGATCAGATTCTTAACGCACACTCTTTCGAGCGTCAGGGATTCAGTCTTGTAATCGAGGAAGAACAGCTTACGAATGCAACGCTTTTGGATGCAGTTCATAACCTGTACGAAAACCGTGAGCAGTTCATAAATGCAATGCACAATTCTGGGCAGCAAGATCCGATTGCTACTATTATCGGCCTCATTGAGGAAGCTGCCACAAAATAATGTAGTTCATCTACTGGCAACCGTCTTCATAAAACTACAGTATTCAAAAAGATACCGGGAAACTATCGGCACCACTGTTCCTTATACACTTTTTCTTTGTACATTGAACAGTAAACATTTGGTTTTGCTCTTAGTCTTCCCGGTTCATTTCTTCGTACTCCGTTCCGTACTTTTTCTTAATCCATTTCTTTGCTCTGTGCAGAAGGCTATGAAGCACTTCAAGTCGAATGCCCATTAATTCTGCTGCTTTTGCCTGAGGCATCTCCATGTAATATACAAGGACAATAGCATCGTACCATCTTTCATTCTTTTCCATCAAATTGGTGAAAATCTTTTCATGAAGCTCTAACCTTTGTTTCTGAAGCTCATCTTCCAGAAACTGTTCCTCTGCACTTTTTACCTGTGCTTCATATTTCTCGGTATCCTCTTCACTGTCCCAATTCTCATCAATCTCGAAAATCTCCCGGCTATGCTTTTTCTTGTAATTTAATGCCGCATTTTTTGCCGTTGTAAACAGCCATGAAGAAATATTTTTCTTCTTCATGCTGTCATATCCCATATACAGTTTCAGAAAAGTGTCTTGAGTAATATCTTCCGCTGCACTATAACTGCCTGAATAAGTGTATGCCGCTTTTAGAATGAGATTTTTATATTGTTCATAAATCTCATTGAATTCGCGATTTTCCGTTAACATATCTTCTCCAGTACTACTTTAATTTTTCAAGTATTTCTTTCTTATCTTCTTCTGTAAGTTCTCCCATATGCCATCCGAGACCTACATTGTCATTCTTATATCTTGGGATTAAGTGCATATGGAAATGGAATACCGTCTGTCCAGCTGCCTCTTCGTTGTTCTGAACGATATTATAACCATCACATCCAAGTACATCCGTCATCTTTGTAATCATCTTTTTCGCCAGACAGATTGCTTTTGAAGCTGTTGCCTCGTCAATATCATACAGATTGCGGTAATGATTCTTCGGAAGGATCAGCGCATGTCCTTTTGATGCCGGTCCAAGATCCAGAATTACTCTGAACTCCTCATCCTCATATAATGTTGCTGATGGAATCTCTCCATTTGCTATTTTACAGAAAATACAATTATCATCTCTCATGATCTTTCCTCTTTCCATTTTATTTTATCTGTAGTATAGACCATTTTTCAGAAAAAGAGAATACATTTTTCAGACACCAGGTCGAAAAAGGTCGAAAATAGTCGAATGATTTTTATTGAATGCTGTTTTCGGTGGTGCTACACTCTTAGCGAACTCAAGAAAATCTAACTATTAGGAGTAAGTATTATGTTAACAAATATCGATCTTGAAAAAATGAACCACCTGATGGAAACAAACAAAGATGCAAAAGAGATTATCACCCAGCTTCTGAAGAACCATGATGCTGCTGTTGCTACAATTGCGCATGAGATCCGCAACCCTATGACGGTTCTTTATTCTTCTATGCAATTAATGAGCTCTCTTTATGCTGAAACTGCCAAAGGTTCCTGTGTCTGGGAAGAATGCATGGATGGCGCCAGACATATGTGTGATTTACTGGATGATCTGACAGAACTCAACAACGGAAACCAGTTAAACCGTGCTTCCTTTCCTCTTGGACATGTTCTTCGCAACTCTGCTGTTCTGTTCGCCATGTCTCTCAACTTTGAGAAATCAAAGATTGAGATGACTTCCAGTATTGATAAGAATATAAAAAGATTCAATGGTGATCGCACCAAATTAGAGGAAGTCTTCTTAAACATACTTACAAATGCCAAAGACGCTCTTGCCGATTGTAAGTATGCCCCACGTCTGCAGTTTCGTGCAAAGAAACTTGACGATAAAATTCTGATTCAATGCCAAGATAACGGCTGTGGTATTCCAACGGAAATTGTTGATAAGCTTTATGAACCATTCTTTACAACAAAAGAAAACGGTACCGGCCTTGGTCTCGCAGTTTCCAAAAGAATCATTGAAGCACATAATGGAACGATCGACATTACATCTGACCATACCAATGGAACAATCGTATCGATCACACTTCCTGCGTAAAATATCAGATATCATTAATATCAGATTCCGTTAGGATCTTTTGATCTTTTTCTTCGATAGGTTAGCAGCGCTGTCAGGAAACCGCAAATCAATCCTCCTACGTGAGCTAGATTATCTACGCCTGTACTGGTAAATCCAAAATAGAGACTCAGTACAACCATAATCAGCATGCCTCTTCCTGACAGCGTTCCGAGCCTTCCCCTGTTTGCAAATACAATCCAAAGCAACCCTCCCATTAGTCCGAAAATTGCTCCCGATGCCCCGGCAGATACAATCTGTCTGTCGTGCATGATATTCCAGTATAAAGACAGCAGATTACCGCCTATTCCGCTGATAAAATAACAGAACAAAAATCGAATTTTACCGGCCTCTTTTTCAAAAATCGATCCAAGAGCCCACAAAAGCACCATGTTATTTAACAAATGTGAGATTCCAAAATGCAGAAAAAGACTGGTAAACAGCCGATAGTATTCCTGATTTTCTATAATATACGGTTCATACATGGCTCCATGCTGCAACATAAAATAACCATCCTCTGTCCGTCCGATCATGGTAAGAGCAATAAACACCAGAATATTGATTCCTATCAACATGATCGTCATTATTTCTTTTGGTCTCTCTTTCATTCTTTCTGACTCCCTTTTGACTTCTATGATATGTTTTTGAATCTGCGTATACTATACCACATCCTATATATCATTCATAGTCATCGGCTTCTGTTATCAGATCTTCCCATTCTCCCCATTTTCCAGACTTAAAGCGTTTTGCAAATTTCTTGATCGGACCATATCTCTTTTCTTCCATCACTGCATAATTCCCTCCCGACTTGCTATAATAGCTGTTTTCCTGTACCTCAATGTTTTGATTTTCTTCCATTTCTATTCTGTCTTTTTCTCTCTTACTTTCTTCTCTGATCTTCTCTTCTTTGGACTTTTCTTTCCTGTTTTTTGCTTCTTCCTCATACTGCTGCAGTATGCTTTCTATATCATAGGTTTCTTTTAGCGTTTCTTTGTGAAGCATGCAGGCAAGTTGAATACTCTCCAGATCCTGATAATCAACTTTCCTTACAAAATACTCCGTCAGCTCATGATAAGACACCTGCCAGGTCTTCTCATTCTCTGGGAAAAAACAGAAAAAATAGTTTTCATCCTTTTCAAAAATATATTTTTCTGAAAGCATCAGATAATTTGGTTCTAACATATAATCTTTCATTTTTTCCATAACACTGAGAAATTGTCTTGTCAGTTTTAATATCTCTTCTGCTTTGATATCTTTATTTTTATAATACGTTTCCAACGACTGTGAATGTCCTGTATGATAATAATATCTACTTGCACCTTCCATTCCACATCCACTTACTCTCAATAATCCTGGAATCCGATTATTCTTAATCATCCGCATCTGATAATTCTCCCGATACGGTTGTACGCTGTCTATTATGATTTCAGACTCTGCCACTCTGCTCTGCTGATTTATCTTTTTTTCTTTCATCTGATTTTCTTCTCCCTTCACTTTTTCAGCTTTACAGAAGTCTATTTTTTCCATCTGACTTTTTCTTCTGGTTTCACCTTCGTTGCACGTTGTATCAGGTGAATCTTCATTCGTCCTTTTGATGCAAAAACTTCTACCTCTATTTTCTTCCCTGATAGATCAACTCTGGTTGTTACATTTTCCAGAAAAATCAATTTTCCACTCGTCCTTTCTCGGAAAAAAGCATCCAGATCTACATCTTCTATCTTTTTCCTGTCCATTTCAACTCCTGTCACAGCCGTTTCCGCTGCCGCTGCGTTTAAAATTGCCTTATCATGAAAGTAAAAAATAATCGTGATGAGCAGAAAAAATAAAATTAAGCAAAAAGGAATAAGGTAAGACATCTCTACCACTGTACTTCCTTTCACGTATTTTTTCGTATATTTTTCAGTAAACTCCACCAATCATGCCTCCCAGATAAGCAACTGTCAGAAATGGAATAAACGGAAATGAATTTTTTCTTGTATACTTCTTTCGTGCGATCATAATCCCTCCGTAAACAGATGCAATCAGAAATGCAGCAAACAGAATCCAAAGAAGATTCCATCCACCAGATAAAATTCCAAGGATCAGAATCAATATGCTATCTCCGTAACCAAACGACTCTTGTGTGAACCAACTTAAAAAGAGAAATACTCCTCCACACAATCCGCCGGCTACCATCATCCTGAGTTCTCCTTTGCTGCATAGTACCTGACATAAAACTGTAATCGCAAGCAAAATCAAAAGACTTCTTACACTTACTTTCTTCCAACGAATATCTATCACAGACAAAATCAACAGATACACCGCTATAACAGCTTGAAAAAACATCCATAGATTTTCCCTTCCATTTTGCCCGAATACATTCATTATTTTGCACATTTAGAACATCCTCCTCTTCCTGCTACTTCGCTTTTATGAACTGCACGTATTGTTCTCTTCAGAGAACTGCAATTCAATGAGTTGTGATACCGGTTTCCATAACTGGTAATATATACACCATTCATTGCCTGTCCATAAACACATTGCTCACACTTATGGTATTTTCCTCCACCTTCATTTCTCATATTTTGTAATTCTGAGTATTGAACATATTGAATAGATAATTGAAGATAGCTGCACTGATAATCCGAATGCCACACTGTTCCTTTTTCTGTGATATAGACAATCTGTCCGTCTTCATTTTCCTTTCTATCTTTTTGATAACCATTCCATGCACTGACTTTAAACTCATCTTTCAACTTCACCGAAGGACTTTTCAGTAATGGAACCGGAATCTTTATCTTGTACTCGATAACAACATTTATCTCTTCTGTTCCCGGAATCCAATAAGACTTCCAGCAACTGATCGCTGATGTACCACCATTCAGAATACTTCTCTCAATTCTTTCTTCTCCAATCAGATTCACCAGATTTGATTTTAATTGAATTGTATTCAATACAGGAAGGACAGCCGTTGACTCTGCTGCCTGTTTGGCTGCATCACTTCCTGCTGCATGGATACAGCCTCGTATACTCTGGATTTCAATTAAAAAAATCAAACTTAATACTGCAAATATGAAGAGGGGAACTGCAAATGCAGCTTCTATTGTTACACTTGCTCTTACCCCCGGTGCAGATGCCCTTTCTCTTGTTGGACTGGTATTTTTTACCTGTTTATTTGACATCGCAGCTTTTCCTTTCTAAAGTGTGTGGGTTTCCTGCAAGAGGGATTGCAGGATTCTGAGTGTACGTTTTGGGGTGTACAAAAGAAGGTCTGAAAGGGCATCTGCACCGGGGGTAATTCTGGCTTCATTCATATCCGAAATAAACCGGATATTGGTAACTTAGATTTTTATAAACGATTATCTTATTCTGTATTTCTAATTTAGTCACACATTGATCTGCCTGAAATAAAATATGTTTGGAATGGAATGACTCTTCTACACAATCTAAAGTCCGCATTGTAATTTCCGGCACTGATTTCAAAAAGAGAAACATCCTGATATAATCGGAATATCCGACTCCTTCTCCGGAATCATTCCCCCTTACACTTCCACCATCTGTCAGAAGAAGTGGCAGCTGTGACAGAGAAACAACCCATTTATCTGCACTTTTTACCAGTGGAACTTTTCTTCCATCCAAAAGACAACGAAGATCCATAACACTTTCTCCTCCTGCCCACGCAACAAGTATCATCTGTTTCAAAGCTTCTACCGCTTCAGGCATCAGTAGTAGTGCAGATATTGTCACAGCCAGTGCTTCTGCCTCTGCCACTCGTCCCATATCCTTTGCCAGACAGCCATAATTTCCTGATATTCTCAGAAGAAAAAGACGAAATAACACGGATTCTAGATTTTCTTTATCTGATCCTTTTCCTTGTAGAATATATTCCAGTTCGTATGCTAAAGCATCTGACCGATCAGACTGCCATTCCTTCTCTCCACTCTCATCCGTTCCTTCTGATTGTTCTGAATCCTGCCGAAATGCATAGCCGAATGTTTTGAGAAGATATTCGTTGTACAAAAGTTTCTCCGTTGTCTGATCAAGTCCTTTTCTTGTTGGGAATGTCCCATATCCTTTTTTCAAAGTTCTCTTTGATGCCTGCCCCGACAAATGAACACTCTTTTCAGATACTTTTTTTCCTTTCGGAATCACAACAGAAAGAATCCCTTCTTTTTTTATCTTTTGCATAATACGAAACGGATTCTCCTCGTCTGGCAGACTTGGACCTTCTTCCACGTCTTCTCCTTCCGTTTGACTGCCGGATGCGTCAAGACTGTCATTCACCCGTTCCATTGCATCTGTCATTTCATCTGTTTTTTTCTCCATATCAGATTCTTCTGTCTCTGTCTGTTCCCATTTCTCTGTTGTTCCGGTAAACTTTTTTACCAGATTCATTCCATACCTTTGTTCCATATAAGCCAGCACCTGTTCTCGAAATGCCTGTCCGGATTGATCTGTCAAATACTGGATTCCCTTGATTTGATGATCTGTAGAACCCGAATTGTAATAATGCAAACGCTGGATCAGATTTTCTTCTTCATAATTTCCTGTCCTGTAACCAAGATCAATTCCAAAAACATGATATTGTTCCATAAGTTCCTGATGATATTCTCCGAAAACGGAATAGATTGCCCGATCTGTGTCAATTCTGCTGAGATTTTTTGATCCTTGAATCACAGCAGACTCTAGAATTCCAAAGATAAATGAAAGTAACAAAGTAAATGATAAACTTAAAAATACAGTGATTTCGCCTTTTACGGACCGCATGCTATATGCCGGAGCTTTCTGATGTCACTTTCTCAAAAATCGTAGTGATCAAACTAATCAACTGTTCTTTAAAAATCAGCAGAAGCGCAATTAATATAACCAGAATTAAAACCAGTTCAATTGTTGTGATCGCAGCAACATATTTCTTATCTTTATTTTTTCTTACCAATAATTTTCTCATCTTGTATCTCTCCTTCTTTTCTCTCTTTTTTCTCAAATCTGAATCGTCAAAAACGCTGGAACAGTCACGATCACGAACACGACTGCCAACATAAGAAACAACGGTATCATCAACTTTGTTCCTGCCTCTTCACCAAGTTTCTTTGCCATATTTTTTCGTTCCTCAAAAGCTTCCTGCGCCTCTCTTTGTAACAGATTCGTCAGTCCCCTGGTTCCTTTTCTTAAATTCTGACTTAAAAGCATTCCGAACTTTCGGTAAACCGGACTCTCGCACCTCCTTCCAAATGCCTCGTAGCATTCACATTCCGTTCTTCCATTCTTCAGTTCATTCATTGTATATCTCATCTCTTCATACACTGTTCTTTCTCCAAGATAGTGTTTCTCTTTGTCATATTCTTTTACAATTTGGATCCAGGCTCTTCTCACTGTCATTCCTGCCCCTATATACAGACTGAATTTATTGATCAACTGCGGATAATCAAACTGCATCTGTCTGATTTCTTTCTTTCGTTTTTCTTTCTGCTTTTGTTTCTCTGCTGTAAATTGGAATACAATCATCACTCCACCAAGTAAAAGAATTCCAAATGCTCTCATTTCTTTCACTGGCTTCCAGGATAATTTTCTTCCATCTACCTGATCTGGCAATATCAGGTAATCCTTTTCCCGCTGTTCCTGATCTGCTTTTTCTACTTCCTGGGATATCTTTTTCAGAACCCCCTCCTTCTTTGACAACGGTGTGGAAAACAGGTGTGCATAAAATTCACAGGACATTTTTTCCTCATCATATCGAAGGACAGCGGTTAATTTGACGAGTGTTCCTTCTTCCGTCAGCTTCTCCTGCTTTAAAACACCTCTGCTGTTCATAACCTCGTAGTTATCAAGTTCCCATGACACGCTGATTCCCGTATGTGGAATTTCCATAATAAGATTCAGGTCTGACCTGATCTCATCCAGACTTTTGTTTTCACCAAGGATCTGAGCTGGAAGTTCTTCTGCCGCCTTAGAAAGCTGTTCTCCAATCTCTTCTTTTGCATACTTCTTTTCCGAAATCTGAACCTTTATCTTCTCTTTCCACTCGCCTGTCTCCATCTGGATGTTTTCTGTCTTTTTTCCTTCTCCCTGTCCTTTTCTTTCCAAAATCCGGTTTCCATTTTCATCCTGTGCTAATTGACGATGATTATCTGTGACATACACTGCACTAAACATTACAATTGACAATAAAAGAACAATTCCTGTCTTTTTATAGATTCCATATTTTCCTTTGTCAGGCTGAAGTACTTTTTTCCACTTCTTGTTAAATCTCAATCTGTAGCAACCTCCTTCCAAACCTGTATGCTCCAAGATAAAGCACAAGACAAATGCTCATTACGATACATCCGGTCCATGTACCATACAGGACACTTAAGAATTCACCAAATGTCATCTTCATGTAGAGAATCATTATAAATGGGATTACGCTCATGATTTCAAATTCCAGCTTTTTCGCAGCCAACATGGTCTGTATCTCACGTTCTGTATCGATCTTCTCTCCGATTGTTCTGGCCGCATCTCTGATAATCGCAATGGAATCCCCTCCACTGACCTTAGCCGCTGCATAAACTGTAATAAAATTCGTCACATCCTCCTGCTTTACTTCTGCCGCAAATTCATTCAATACAGTTACAACTGACAGATTCAGATCCAGCTTCCTTACCATCTGACCATATTCTTTTCGAATCCTTGTATTCGCATCATACATTCCGATCAGATCACGATTTGTTTCCCTGATTGCATTCTCTACAGAATATCCTGCCTTAAGTGCCCCTGCCATTGTCTGGATACTATCTCTGAACTGCCTTCTGAATTCCTGTTCTTTTCCGATTGCTTTCTCTTCCATCCACTCTTTCATGTATAAGAACCATAACGGGAACAGGAGAATTGCCGGAAGTATTGATTCATAAAACAAATACAAAATCAGAAGAAATCTCACCGTACATTTTATGATTCCGACAGTATATTCAGACGGTGTGATATCCTGCAGCCAGGAGTTTTTCTTTATTCGTGATTTCATTTTTCTTCATAAGGCATCCCTGTATCTTTCCATTCTTCATCCCCTCCTCCTTAAATTCATAAAGAACCTTTGTCTGAATCCTTCCATCTTCATAACCTTCCACTTCTACAATCTGCAAAACCTTTCTTGTCTTATCTCGAAGTCTTCCAAGATGAATGATAATATCAAGTGCCGATGCAACCTGTCTTTGAATTGCCTGTAACGGAAGATCAATCCCCATCAGCATCATTGTTTCCAGTCTGTGTAACATATCTGTTGGATTATTGGCATGTCCTGTTGACATTGAACCACTGTGACCATTCAACATTGCTGAAGAGATCATATCTACCGTCTCTTCTCCTCTTACTTCTCCTACAACAATTCGATCCGGTCTCATACGAAGTGCTGACTTAATCAAATCTCTGATGGTTACAGCCCCTTCTCCTTCTGCATTCGGTCCGCGTGCTTCTAAGCGCACCAGATTCTGAACTCCCTGAATCTGTAACTCTGCATTATCCTCAATCGTGATCAGGCGTTCTCCTTTTGGTATATAGTTCGACAACGCATTCAGAAAAGTTGTCTTTCCTGCTCCTGTTCCGCCACTGACAAAAATATTATATTTTGCTGCTACCAGCTTTTTCAAAAAGTTAGCGGCTTCATCAGTTACGCTGCCTATACAAATCAGCTGTTCCATCGTAATTGCTTCCGATGGAAACTTTCGGATTGTAAGGATTGGTCCATTCACAGCAACCGGATTCAATACAACATTTACTCGAGATCCATCCTTCAGCCTTGCATCCACAATCGGAGAGGCCTCATTTACATAACGGTTCGATTCGCCTACAATCTGTTGAATTACATCCAGTAATCTCTCCTGAGACAAAAAACACTTCTTAGACCGGAAAATTCTTCCTTCTTTCTCATAAAAGATATGGTCGATTCCATTTACCATAATCTCTGTAATCGAATCATCTTCAAGAAGCTCCTGCAGAACATCCAGTTTACGAAAAGAGTTGAATAACTCACGCCCGATTCTGATCTTATCACTCAACGGAATATATTCTTCATCTGCTGCCTCATCCAATACTGTGCGGATCAGCTCCTGCAGTTCTTCATCATCCGTCTCCTTCGTAAGGTCAATTTGTTCCAGGATCTGTTCATACAGCTGCTCTTTTCTAATCATCCTTACGACTTCCTTTCTCCGTCCGGAAATTCCGTAATTTTACTTGCAGATGCTTCTAAAGCAACAGGATTTCTTGGCTTTCCCATTCTGCGTCTTACCGTCTTCTTAAGAATCTCGCCATATCCTGCTGATCTAAGATTCTCTTCGTACTGATTGAGTTTTGCCTTTGCTGCACCTTCCTCAATGTAAGGCGTATAAACTTTGCTGCATCTTCCTAACAGATCATACAGACCGTCTACCGTATCTCCCAAATCAAGAATGATCACTTTGTAAATACTCTTCTCCAGAATCAGATCCAAAAGTTGATTCCATTCTTCTTTTGTCACTTCTCTGAAATCTTGTTCTGCCCGGATCGGTGCGATATAATCCACCCCATTCATATGGCTGATCAAAGTACTGATCTTCCATACCGGATTGACACTTTCCTGCTTCATGTAATACAGCAGATCTCCAAGATTCATTCCGGATTCTTCCGGCAGGTAATAATTTAATCCTGAATATCCTTCCAGATTCAGATACAACGTAGGAATCGATTCTGAAAGAACTCGTCCCATACGCATGGCAAACCTTGTCTTCCCGATTCGATGAACCGGTGAATAGATCCCAATCAGACCATTTACATTTGCTTTCACTGTCTGCGATCTGTCTGAGACAAGTTGGATTTGATGCGTCTGTACTTCTGAATTTTCCTGATCTTTTTCCTGAAGTAAAAGTTCCAGCATACTGCTGACACTTTGATACCGGAAGAATGGAATCTCTGTGGGACTTCTCTCGTTCGGAATCTTCTCGCCGATCAGAAGATACTTCTGTCTTGCCGGAATCTCATCCCGATCTTCTTTTCCATACTCTTCTCCGATCAGCAGAATATTTACCTGCATACTCTTGGCTGCTATTTTCAGATTCTCAATATCATGAAATACATGAAACTGAAAATAACCGGATAATTTCTCAGATAATCTTCTGAACAGATTTTCTGAATAACTCTTTTGTGTATCACAAATCACAAAATTCTCAGCAGTTCTTCTTACTGCTCTTTGCTCAATTGTCATAATTCGAAACTTTGCTGCGATCATACAGCCTGAATAAAGAAATTGTACCGAAGGTCCAACGCTTCGATGCAAAAGATACATCAGTAATTCCCCAATTCACTGATGCTGCAACAGATGATTTTCTGTTGGTAAGTGAGATTATATACGGGCACTTCTGTTTTGTCCATACCAAAATTAAAAATATAATGTTTTTGTAAAAAACTCACAAAAATTGATACCATGTAATGCTATAAAGAAGACAAACCCCAGGAATTCCAAGGGTTCCGGATGTCAAAAAGGTCATCGGATTCAAACCGACATTAATTGAAGAATCTGCTGGAAGAACATATTTGTTTATTATAAAAATCAACGCCATTCCTATAGTTGCACGTATAAAAAACTTGAGAAAAAAGTATCCTGTTTTCTTTTTCATTTCACTCTTCCAATCTGTTTTTTCTTGATTTGTAACTGTTCAGAGCCAAGCAAAATTTCAAAAAACAGGTATAAAATGCTTGCATTTTTAAGACTATTTTTGAAATTTTATTTGGCGGATACGCCACACCGACGAAATGCGTAGCATTTTGGAGGTTGGCTCTGAACAGTTACCTTGATTTATTTTATTTTTTCCGTCTCTTTTTTATTCCTTTTGATTCCATTTTCAATTCTTTATACTCAAAAAAGAAAGCGGATAAAGTTCACTGTAATCAAGTAAACTCCATCCACTTTCTCTTATCTTTTTATTTTTCAGGACAGCTTACAATCTTCTGTAAAACATAACAACTTTATTCCTCTGTTGTTTCCTGCTCAGTTGTCTCAGAAACTGATCCTTCCTCTGATTTTTCAGACTCATCTTCATCAGAAATCTCAACTTCTTCACCGTCGATCTCGGCAGAAGCCTTTCTCACCTTCGCAACGCTCGCTACAGTGTCATTTTCCTTCAGGTTGATCAGTTTTACACCTGATGTGATTCTGCCGTAAACAGAGATATCAGAACACTTCATACGGATAATAATTCCCTCTGTGTTGATGATCATGATCTCACTGTCTTCATCTACAGCTTTCATTCCGACAACATTTCCTGTCTTCTCTGTGATCTTATAACATTTCACACCTTTACCGCCACGATTCTGACGAGTAAATTCATCCATGTCTGTACGTTTACCCATACCACGCTCAGATACGATCAGCATATCTTTGCCCTGGCTTGCGATCTGCATACCGATCACAACGTCATTATCTGTCAGGTTCATACCGCGTACACCCATAGAAACACGGCCTGTGGAACGTACATCTGTCTCATTGAAACGGATACACATACCGTATTTTGTAACGAGGAAAATATCCTCTGTATTATCTGTGATCTTAACCTCGATCAGCTTATCATCCTCACGCAGTACGATCGCCGCAAGTCCTGTCTTTCTGACATTTGCATAATCCTGAATCGGAGTCTTCTTCACAAGACCTTTCTCCGTTGCCATGAACAGATACTTGCCTTCCTCATACTCACGAAGCGGAATGATCGCAGTAATCTTCTCTTCCGGCATCAGCTGGAGTAGGTTAATGATTGCTGTTCCACGTGCAGTTCTTCCTGCCTCCGGAATCTCGTAAGCTTTCAGTCTGTAGACACGGCCTGTGTTCGTAAAGAACATAATGTAATGGTGACTGGTTGTAATAAACAGTTCCCGGATGTAATCATCCTCCAGTGTCTGCATTCCCTTAATACCTTTACCACCACGATTCTGGCTCTTGAATGTGTCCATAGACATTCTCTTGATATATCCAAGTTTTGTCATTGTAATTACGACATTCTCGCGCGGAATCAGATCTTCCATGGAGATGTCAAATTCATCAAATCCAATCTTAGTTCTTCTGTCATCACCGTATTTCTCAGCAATTACAAGAATCTCTTTTTTGATCACACCAAGAAGAAGTTTTTTATCAGCAAGAATTGCTTTATACTCTTCAATCTTCTTCATAAGCTCTGCATATTCAGCTTCAATCTTCTCACGTTCCAAACCTGTGAGTGCACGCAGACGCATGTCTACGATTGCCTGTGCCTGGACATCACTGAGTCCAAAGCGTTTGATCAATTCTGCTTTTGCTTCCTGAACATTCTTAGAACCACGGATGATGCGGATGACTTCGTCAATGTTATCCAGAGCAATCAGTAATCCTTCCAGGATATGAGCTCTCTCCTGTGCTTTATTCAGGTCATACTGTGTTCTTCTTGTCACAACATCTTCCTGATGACGCAGATAGTACTGCAACATCTCAAGAAGATTCATAACCTTCGGCTGATTATCAACGAGCGCCAGCATGATCACACCAAATGTATCCTGAAGCTGTGTATGTTTATATAACTGATTCAGAATTACATTCGGATTCACATCACGACGAAGCTCAATACAGATTCTCATACCTTCACGGTTAGACTGGTCACTTAAATCAGTGATTCCATCAATCTTTTTATCTCTTACAAGCTCAGCGATCTTTTCGATCAGACGTGCTTTATTTACCATATACGGAAGCTCAGTAACAATAATTCTGTTCTTTCCGTTCTGCATTGGCTCAATGTTTGTCACCGCACGCACTCTGATCTTACCGCGTCCTGTTCTGTATGCCTCTTCAATTCCTCTTGTACCAAGAATCTCCGCACCTGTAGGGAAATCTGGTCCCTTCACGATTTCAAGGATTTCCTCGATTGTCGTCTCTTCTTTATCTGCAATCTGATCATCTATGATCTGAACAACTGCTGAAATAACCTCACGCAGATTATGCGGCGGGATATTCGTTGCCATACCTACTGCGATACCTGATGTTCCATTTACCAGAAGATTCGGAAATCTGGACGGAAGTACAGTAGGCTCCTTCTCTGTTTCATCAAAGTTCGGGATAAAATCTACGGTATTTTTGTTAATGTCCGCTGTCATCTCCATAGAGATCTTACTCAGACGTGCCTCTGTGTAACGCATTGCAGCAGCGCCATCACCGTCCACTGAACCAAAGTTTCCGTGTCCATCTACAAGGGGATAACGTGTAGACCACTCCTGTGCAAGATTAACGAGAGCTCCATAAATCGAGCTGTCTCCATGAGGATGGTATTTTCCCATCGTATCACCGACAATACGCGCACATTTACGATGCGGTTTGTCCGGTCCATTATTTAATTCTATCATTGAGTACAGAATTCGTCTCTGTACCGGCTTAAGTCCGTCTCTAACATCCGGAAGAGCACGGGCAGCGATTACGCTCATGGCATAGTCGATGTATGAAGTCTCCATCGTCTTTTTCAGATCGACTTCATGGACTTTGTCAAAAATATTGTCTTCCATCACTTGTCTCCTTTTTTCTAGGGTCAGTCTATCATATTCAAAATCTGACTGGATTTCGCATTTTCACGCTTCACACCAGCTCAAAAATCTGACTGGGTTTCGCGTTTTTACGCTCTACACCAGCTCAAAAATCTGACGATTTTTGAGCTGGGTTGGCATTTCTAATGCCAACCCAGACAACTACGTCCAGGTCTGCTTTCGAGTAAACTCGAATCAGCCCTGCCCGAAGTTGCCTGTTGTGTCGCTATAACTACTAGATATCCAGGTTTTGTACATACTTTGCATTTTCTTCGATGAATTCTCTTCTTGGTTCTACTTTGTCTCCCATAAGGGTTGTGAAAGTAAGATCAAGCTCAGAAGAGGTCTCATCATCCATTGTTACGCGCAGGAGGATTCTGTGCTCCGGATCCATAGTTGTCTCCCAAAGCTGCTCTGCATCCATCTCTCCAAGACCTTTGTAACGCTGGATCTTATTGTTGCTGTCACGACCAACTTCTGTAAGAATCTGGTTCAGTTCGTCATCGCTGTATGCATACCATACCTTCTTGTTCTTCTCCAGTTTATACAGTGGTGGCTGCGCAAGATATACATATCCCTCTTTGATCAGATCCGGCATGAAACGATACAAAAATGTCAAAAGAAGTGTACTGATGTGCGCTCCATCGACATCGGCATCGGTCATGATAATGATCTTGTGATATCTCAGCTTACTGATATCAAAATCTTCGTGAATTCCCGTTCCGAATGCTGTGATCATTGCCTTAATCTCAGCATTTCCGTAAATCTTATCAAGACGTGCTTTCTCTACGTTCAGAATCTTACCACGAAGTGGCAGGATTGCCTGAGTTGCACGGTCTCTGGCTGTCTTTGCAGAACCGCCGGCGGAATCTCCCTCGACAATATAGATCTCACACTTGGACGGATCTTTATCTGAACAGTCTGCCAGTTTTCCCGGAAGGGACATTCCCTCAAGAGCTGACTTTCTTCTTGTAAGATCTCTTGCTTTTCTGGCTGCTTCACGGGCACGCTGTGCCATAACAGACTTTTCGATGATCATCTTTGCAACACTTGGATTCTGCTCCAGGAAGATCTCCAGCTGTGTTCTGACGATATTATCAACAGCTCCACGTGCTTCACTGTTTCCAAGTTTCTGCTTTGTCTGTCCTTCAAACTGAGGATCCTCAATCTTGACACTGACAATCGCAGTCAGTCCCTCACGGATATCCTCTCCTGAAAGCTGCTCATTCTCTTTCAGCAGCTTATTTTTCTTGCCATAATCGTTGAATACCTTAGTCAATGCACTTCTGAATCCCGCAATATGAGTACCACCCTCCGGCGTTGTAATATTATTTACAAAACCGTAAGTAGTCTCATTGTAGGAGTCATTATGCTGCATAGCAACCTCAACTGCAACATTATCTTTCATACCTTCACAGTAAATAATCTGCTCATAGAGCGCAGTTTTACTCTTGTTCAGGTATGTTACAAATTCTTTAATACCACCTTCATAGTGGAATATATGCTCATGGATCTCTTCCTCACGAAGATCTCTTAAGTGAATCTTCAATCCCTTTGTCAGGAATGCCATCTCACGGAAACGCTGTTTCAGTGTATTATAATCAAATACTGTTTCCTCAAAGATTTCCTTATCCGGAAGGAAAGTAACCTTTGTTCCTCTCAGCTCCGGCTCACATTCTCTGTCAACTCTGAGTTTATAGCATACTTTACCACGCTCATAACGCTGTTTATAAATCTTGCCTTCGTTGGCAATCTCTACTTCCAGCCACTCAGAAAGAGCATTAACAACAGATGCACCTACTCCGTGCAATCCTCCGGATACCTTGTACCCTCCACCGCCGAATTTACCACCGGCATGCAGGATTGTAAAAACAACCTCAACTGCAGGAAGTCCTGCCTTATGGTTGATTCCTACAGGAATTCCACGCCCATTGTCTGTGACCGTTATCGAATTGTCTTTGTTAATGTCTACCTGAATTTTATCACAATATCCGGCCAGAGCCTCATCCACCGCATTATCTACAATCTCATAAACCAGATGATGAAGTCCTCTGACGGAAGTGCTGCCAATGTACATACCCGGTCTTTTTCTTACGGCTTCCAATCCTTCCAAAATCTGAATCTGGTCCGCTCCGTATTCAGCGTCAAATTCTGTACCTGATGCACCCATTCTTAAACCTCCTAGTTTTCTTTTGCTACATGTCCACTTTTCACATGGAATATCTTGTTGATAGAAAATCTATGATTTACAAACTCATCCAGTCCCGTACAAGTAATCACCGTCTGTATATCATGAATACTATCCAGTAAATAGTTTTGCCTGTTTTTATCTAATTCAGACAAAACATCGTCTAATAACAGGATCGGCGTATCCCCAATGATCCGCTTCACCAGTTCAATCTCAGCTAATTTCAGCGACAGCGCAGCTGTTCTTTGCTGTCCCTGAGAACCAAATTTTCTAATATCCAAATCTCCTGACAGGAAACACAGATCATCTCTATGAGGACCTACAGACGTACTTTTCATCCGCAGATCCCTCTCCCTGTTTTTCTTCAGAGCCTGCTCCATCGACATCTCACCAATACTTGATTCATAAGTCAATGACAGCTGTTCTTTCCCGCCTGTCAGACGGAAATGAATCTCTGAAATAATCCCATTCACCTGTCGTACAAATTCTTTTCTTCTTTCCAAAACCTTTGTTCCATAAGCAGCCAGCTGCATATCCCAGATATCCAGTGTCTCCAGCAAATGCTGCTGGTTCGAGCCATAGATATCCTTCAAAAGTGAATTACGCTGGTTAATAATACGGTTATAGTTCGAAAGATTATTCAGATAGATCTTATCAAGCTGGGAAAGCTCAAGATCAATAAATCTTCTTCTTCCTGCCGGACCCTCTTTGATAATATTAAGATCCTCCGGAGAAAAGAAAACAAAATGGACAATACCGAATAACTCACTTGCACGGCGAATCGGTACCTTATCGATTGCAATTCCCTTCGGACTGTTTTTCTTCAGGTGCATATCGATCTGGAAAATGATTCCCTTTTTCTCAACTACTGTCTCCAGATGGGATTCATCATGCCCAAACTGTATCATATCCCGATCCTTCGTTCCTCTGTGAGATTTCGTCGTTCCAGACAAATACAATGCTTCCAGTATGTTTGTCTTTCCTTGAGCATTGTCACCGTACAAAATATTTGTTTTCGGATCAAAGGTCAAATCTAATAAATCATAATTTCTGTAATTTTTCAGCTTTAAAGACTTGATTATCATAATTTCCCCGCCATCACGTTATAACACGAGCGAGAAAACCTCTCACATGTTATTCTACACGTTTTTTAATTATTTTTCAATTTTTATTTCATTTCCATCAAAAGAAGCTGTATCGCCCGGATAAAGCTTTCTTCCGCGTCTCGTATCAATTTCTCCGTTTACAAGAACAAGCCCGTTCTGAATTACGTCCTTAGCCTCAACACCACTTTCAACTAACCCGGCTGCCTTGAGCGCCTGACCGAGTTTAATGAATTCATCCTGAGGGCGCAGTTTGATTATTTCCATTTCTTATCACTCCTTAATTAATTTTTATCAGTGTTTTTGATCTTTATTTTTCGTTTAAACTTTTTAAATATTTTTAAACTTTTAATTTTCTAGATTTTGAAAAGTCAAAAAATTGCAGAGCAGGGCGTCTGCTCCGCATAATCCATTATTTTCTGAGTTTAGACAGCTGCATTAAAATTGACTGGAAGAATCAGATAAATGTAAGACTGATTCTCGTCTTTGATAAAGCAAGGTGCTTTTGCATTCATAAAATACAAGTCTACTTCTTCATCTTCAATCACACGAAGTGCATCGATCAAAAACTTTGGATTAAATCCAATCATCAGATCTTTTCCGTCTTTTGTACAGAAAATCAGTTCATCCATAGATCCAATCTGTGATTTGATCTTCAACTCCATTGATTCATTCTTGATGTCAATGATAATCGGCTTTTTGTCTCCCTCTTTGATAAGCAGAGTTGCACGATCAATACAATCTAACAGTTCTTTTTTATTCACATGTACTCTTGTCTCATAATCACTGGACAGCATCTGATCAATTCGGAAATATTCACCTTCAATCAGTCTGGAAACAACCAATGTTCTGTCAAATTCAAAAACAATATGATTTTTTGTAAACGAAATCTCAACTTCAGCATCCGCTTCACCGCCAATAATCTTGCTGATTTCCTGAAGAGTTTTTCCAGGAACAATTACTTTTCTCGGCTGATAAGCATCTTTCAGTTCGATTTTCCGGATTGAAATTCTGTGACCATCAAGAGAAACCACTCTGAGAACATCATTGTCAATCTCAAAAAGTTCTCCTGTCATCATCTTGTTCGTATCATTGTCAGCAATTGAAAAAATAGTCTGGCGAACAACTTCTTTCAAAGTAAACTCGGAAATAGTAATAAAATCTTCACGCTCAATCGCCGGAAGATAAGAAAAATCATCTCCTGACTGGGCTGCGATATTAAATTTCGCTTTTTCGCAAGTAATAATTGCCTGATTGTCAGATTCTGTTTCAATAACAACATCATTGTCTGGAAGTTTACGGACAATTTCTGAAAAAATCTTTGCATTTAATGCAATAATACCTCTGGAATCAATAATTCCATCAATTGTAGTTTCAATTCCAAGTTCCATATCATTGGCAGTCAGTTTGATTACATCTGTTGTTGCATCAATCAGAATACATTCAAGAATAGGCATTGTTGTTTTAGAGGGTACTGCCTTGGAAACAATACTGACTCCTTTTACGAGATTCGATTTTTTGCATATGATTCTCATGTTGATGATTACTCCTTTCAGGTTTCAAGGTTACGGTTGGTATGTGGATAACGTTTTTTTCTCGCGTAATTTATGTATATTTATATAAATCGATTCCGCCTTCTCCGCCTTAGGGGGTGTGGATAAGTGGATAAGTACCTGCAGCCCTTTAAAATCAAGGGTTTGCGGGTTTGGATAACTATGTAGATTACAGAAAAATAACGTGTTGAAACTGTGGGGAAAAAAATTCGGCAAAAAATCCATATTTTTGTTATCCCAACGTTATTCACATAGAAATCTACAGGTTTTCTACAAAGTTATCCACAATTAACGCGAAAAACTGACAAGTTATTCACATTTTATAGAGTTATCTTCCTTATACAGGATTGATTTTCTTCTTAATTATATTCACAGTGTTGTTTAAAGCTTCATCTGTCTTCAGATCATTCTCAATTTTGCGTACACCATGGCTAATGGAAGCATGATCTTTACCACCGAGCAGGGCACCAATGGATTTTAGTGGTGTATCGGTCATATTTCTGCACAGATACATGACAATCTGGCGTGGAAGAACGATCTCAGCGTTTCGTTTTTTACCTTTTAGTTCAGTTACCGGTACATTAAAGTGTTCAGAAACTACATCCATGATCAGTTCTGGTGAAACTGCACGGGTATCATCCGGTGAGATCATATCCTTCAAGGCCTCAGCAGCCAAAGGAATGTCGATCGGTTTATTCTCCAGATTAGAAAGAGCGATCAGTTTATTCAAAGATCCTTCAAGCTCACGGATATTGGATTTAATATTATTGGCAATGTACTGCATAACCTCATCCGGAATATGATATTTCTCAAGTCCGTCGAGTTCTTCTTTCTTACGAAGAATCGCCATTCTTGTCTCATAGTCAGGAGAGGAGATGTCAGCAATCAGACCCCACTCAAAACGTGTGCGAAGTCTGGCTTCCAGTGTCTCAATGTCCTTCGGAGGCTTATCACTGGAGATGATAATCTGTTTTCCTGACACATGAAGGTGATTAAATGTATGGAAAAATTCTTCCTGTGTACTTTCTTTTCCTATAATAAACTGAATATCGTCGATCAGAAGAACGTCATTATTGCGATATTTCTCGCGGAATGTGGTCATTGCCAATTCATTTCCGTTCTTACCTACTTTAAGAGCATCGATCAGTTCATTCGTAAAAGTTTCACTTGTGACATACAGTACTTTTTTGGAGGGATCATGTTCCAAAATGTAATGTGCCACGGAGTGCATCAAATGGGTCTTTCCAAGTCCAACACCTCCATATAAGAAGAGAGGGTTGTAGATCTCTCCCGGAGATTCGGCAACTGCGAGGGAAGCAGCGTGAGCGAAATTGTTGTTGCTTCCAACGACAAATGTGTCGAACGTGTACTTTGGATTTAAGTTTGCCTTTTCATAAATCGCATTTACACGGGTCTTCTGGACGGAAGATTCTTTCTTTTCCTTAATAACTTTCGGGCTGTCGGTTACAAATTCCACTTCATATTCTGTACCGGTTACTTCGGCGATGCAGACCTTAAAAGGAAGCAGATATTTATCTTGAATATGTTCAAGACTCGCCTTCAGTTTGACGAGAATATATACGGTATTGTCCTTGACTTCATAAACAGTAAGTGGTGCAATCCATGTAGTATAAGAAATATTGGATGAGCAATATTCCAGCTTCATCTTGTTTAGTACCTGATCCCAGTTTTGTTCTACAATGTTCATCGATAGTAACTCCTAATTTTTTAAAATTATAATGGAAAGGTTGAAAATCCAGCGCAAATAATTCAGGACTTATCCACATTCAACTCCTGATTATGGCTTTTAGGGCAGACTTCCCCCTACCCAAATACAATGTTTTCAGCAACTGTTTGTTAAAAAAGTGAAAAACAGCCACTTTTTATTAACTTCGTACTAAAATAATGTGGATAACTCTAAAAATGGTAGAGTCTCTCCATTACATTCTACATCAAAAAAGCTGTAGAATCAATGGAAAAACAGTGTGTATAACTTTATCAACATCTTAAAACGTTGATAAATATGGTTTTTTATGAATAAAAAAAATTTTATCAACACGATATTTAGTGGTTTTCCACAGGTTATACAGAAGTTATCCACATATGTTGATAACTTTGTGGATAACTTCTGTATAACTGTTGTATAATTATGTGAAAAAATAGTTGTATCCCTTGATATATAAGGGTTTCGAAGAACTGTGAAATTATTCACAGAAAATGTGAAAAACTCTTTAAAATGAAAAAAGGCTAGAAATTGAGGGAAAGATTGTTGATAAAGCTTGACTTTATGCGGTTTTCCCTCTATAATTAAGAGCAGTGTCTTTTAATATTGAGGCGCAGTAACGAAGTTAATTTTGTGAATACTTTTATTATAAGGTATATCAGGCATAAGGGAGGTGTAAGAATATGAAGATGACATTTCAGCCGAAGAAGAGATCAAGATCTAAAGTTCACGGATTCAGAGCAAGAATGAGCACACCAGGCGGAAGAAAAGTTCTGGCAGCAAGAAGAGCAAAAGGAAGAAAACAGTTATCAGCATAGGCCGCATATATGTGGCCTTTTCTTCTATTTAATATTAAATGATAACAGGATTTTTGTTATCTGGAATGAAGAGGATATTGATGAAATTTTCTGAGTCTTTAAAAAAGAATAAAGATTTTCAGTCAGTCTACAGGAATGGAAAATCTTTCGCTAATAAATGTCTTGTAATGTATATAATCCCGAACGAACTGAATAAGAACCGACTGGGAATATCAGTTAGTAAGAAGGTTGGAAACAGTGTGGTAAGACATCATCTTACCCGATTGATCAGAGAAAGTTACAGATTATCAGAAGAACATTTCCGATGTGGATATGATATAGTAGTAATCGCGAGAACAAGTGCAAAGGATAAGAATTATCATGATGTGGAAAGTGCACTGATCCATCTCGGAAAGCTTCATCACATATATGTCTGATAAGACAATGATAAGGAAGTGGCGCAGATGAAGTATGTCTTGTTATGGATGATTCGTTTTTACAGGAAATATCTGTCCGGAATGAAGGGCGGATGCACTTGTAAGTATTATCCAACCTGCTCACAGTATGGGTTGGAAGCAATCGAGAAGTACGGAGCACTCAAGGGAGGGGCTTTGGCGGTATGGAGAATCCTGCGCTGTAATCCATTTTCAAAAGGTGGATATGATCCGGTACCTTAAGGAGGATAAGTAATGGAAGTATACGGACTTTTGGCTTCAGGTTATGGAGACTGGCCGATTATCAAACAGATTGCCTGGCTTTTAGGTCAGGTAATGAATGGTATCTTCAATGTACTTAGCAAGATTGGTATTGAGAATATTGGTGTTTGTATCATTATTTTCACAATCATTATTTATACATTGATGATTCCGCTTACAATCAAGCAGCAGAAGTTTTCTAAGATGTCAGCTGTTATGCAGCCGGAGATCAAGAAAATTCAGAAAAAATACGAAGGAAAGAAAGATCAGGCTTCAATGATGAAGCAGCAGGAAGAGATCAATCTTGTTTATGAGAAGTATGGAACTTCCATGACAGGTGGATGCCTCCCGATGTTGATCCAGATGCCGATTCTGTTCGCACTGTATCCGGTTATCCGTGATATTCCGACGTATGTAAAAGGTGTTAAAGATGTTTATATGCCTGTGACAGAAGCAATCATGAATACAAATGGCTTCCAGAAGATCATGGAGACGATCGGTGAAGCAAGCCCGGTTCTTATGAACCCAAAGGCTTATGATTATTCTCAGGCAGATACAATTGTAAATGTACTTTATAAATTCCAGGATTCTACATGGAATGCGCTGATGGAAAAGATGCCGAGTATCACGGATCTTGCACAGCAGACAATGGATAAGGTTACTCATCTGAACAGTTTCCTTGGAATTAATATCGGAGAGCAGCCGCTGACACAGCTGACAACTGCATTCCACAACGGATCCGTTGTAGGGATCATCCTTGCAGTACTTATTCCGGTACTTGCAGGTCTGACACAGTTTATCAGTGTTAAGCTTCAGCCACAGCCGGCAGGAGATGACAAAGATAACCCGATGGCAAGCTCTATGAAGACAATGACATACACAATGCCGCTGATCTCAGTATTTATGGGATTCACACTTCCGGCAGGTCTTGGTCTCTACTGGGCAGCAAGTGCAGCAGTAAGATGTATTCAGCAGCTTGCAATCAACAAATATCTCAGCACAAAGTCTCTTGATGAGATGATCAAAGAGAACCAGGAGAAAGCACAGAAGAAACGTGAGAAACACGGAGCTCCTGCAAAAGAGATCAATAAGATGGCAACAACAAGTACTCGTAATGTGGGTACTGTTACAAAAGGAAAATCTGGAATTTCTGAAGCAGAGAGAGAAGAAAAGATCCAGAAAGCACAGCAGAAGGCTCAGAATTCTAAGCCGGGAAGCCTTGCTTCTAGGGCAAATCTGGTAAGCCGTTATAACAGCGGACAGCAGACAAACCAGCCGAAGGCAGAAGATGAGAGCAGCTCCAAAGGAAAAAAGGGCAAGAAAAAATAAAGGAAGATTCGTAACTCCTAACCGTTCTCTTAAAAAGCAGGAGACGGGTCAGGATTTGAAGATGGAGGAATCGGGATGAACGGTAGTATCAGAGTATCGGCGAAAACAGTTGATGATGCGATCACAGAAGCATTGATCCAGCTTGGTGTAACAAGCGACAGACTGGAGTACGAAGTAATCGAGAAGGGAAGCGCAGGATTCCTGGGAATCGGAATGAAGCAGGCAGTTATTGAAGCAAGAAGAAAACCGGAACCGAAAGAGGAGAAGGTAGAAGAGCCTGTAGTAGAAGAACCTGTGAGAGTAGAGCCAAAGAAGGTTGAAGCAGTTCAGCCTCAGAAAGCAGCTGCAGAAAAGAAAGCGGATGAACCTCAGAAGGCTGCTTTTGAAAAAGCTGTAGAAAAAGAAGTAAAAGAGGAAGTTAAGAAAGAGACAAAACTTGTAGAAGTTCAGCCTCAGACAATCAAAGCAGTAGAAGATTTCCTCAAGAATACAATGAAAGCCATGGACATGGAAGTTGAGCTTAAGACTGAGATCGATCAGGACGGTGCACTTTGTGTAGATATGAGTGGAGAGCACATGGGAATCCTGATTGGTAAGAGAGGACAGACTCTGGATTCTCTGCAGTATCTTGCGAACCGTGTAGCGAACAAGCATCAGGAAGGTTATGTAAGAGTAAAGCTTGACACAGAGAACTATCGTGCAAGAAGAGAAGAGACTCTGAGACACCTTGCAAAGAACATTGCACATAAGGTAAAGAGAAACAGAAGACCGGTAGCACTTGAGCCGATGAATCCTTATGAGAGAAGAATCATCCACTCAGCACTGCAGTCAGATCCTTATGTGATGACACACAGCGAGGGAGAAGAGCCGTTCAGAAAAGTTGTTATTACTTTGAAGAAATAATACTGTTTATGAATCGGAAGCGAAAGGACGTTTACGCTTCACGGATACTTTCGTGAGGTGTGGAACGTCCTTTTTTCTATGTAAAGTATAGAAAAAAGGAAATAATGTAAAGAGAAAACAGAAAGGAAATAAGGCATGAATCAGGATACGATTGCAGCGATTTCTACAGGTATGACTAATTCGGGAATCGGAATTGTAAGAATCAGCGGAAGTGAAGCGCTGGAGATAGCAGATCGTGTATATAAAGGGAAAGAAACGATTACAGAAGTGCCAACGCATACGATTCATTATGGACATGTAATGGATGGAGATGAGACAGTTGACGAAGTACTTGTGATGGTGATGCGCGGACCTCGCACATTTACAGGAGAAGACACAGTTGAGATCAACTGCCACGGTGGAACTTATGTTGTAAGCAGAGTTTTGGAGACGGTCTTAAAGGCGGGAGCAAGACCGGCAGAGCCGGGAGAATTTACCAAGAGGGCATTCTTAAACGGCAAGATGGATCTGTCACAGGCAGAGGCGGTCATTGATGTGATCACATCAGAAAATGAGTATGCGTTACAGAGTTCGATCAGCCAGCTCAAGGGAAGTGTGAAGAACAGGATCAAAGAGATCCGTGAGAAGATCATTTATCATACAGCGTTTATTGAGACTGCGCTGGATGACCCGGAGCATATCAGTGTCGATGGATACGGTGAGGTGCTAAAGGAGGCAGCAGAAGAGGTGATCGGGCAGCTGAAAGAACTGATTGATTCCTCGGATGATGGAAGGATCATGAAAGAGGGAATCCAGACAGTAATTCTTGGAAAACCGAATGCAGGAAAGTCTTCACTTCTGAACATTCTAGCTGGTCATGACCGTGCGATCGTTACAGATATTGAAGGAACGACAAGAGATGTTCTGGAGGAACAAATCCGTCTGCAGGGACTGACTTTGAATATCATAGATACTGCCGGAATCCGTCAGACAGACGATATCGTGGAAAAAATGGGTGTCGATAAGGCGAAAGAATACGCAAAAGAGGCAGATCTTATTATTTATGTTGTAGATGCATCAAGAAATCTTGACGAAAATGATGAAAAAATCTTTGATTTGATTTATGATAAAAGAACAGTGATTCTGCTTAATAAGTCGGATCTGGATACCGTAGTGACAGAAGAGATGATCCGCGAAAGGATTTCACAAAAAGGTGTTCAGAAGCAGATTCCTGTGATTGCGATTTCTGCGAAGGAAGAGCAGGGAATCAAGGAACTTGAGAACACCGTGAAAGCAATGTTCTTAAAGGGAGATCTCTCATTCAATGAAGAGGTTTATATTACAAATGCAAGACAGAAAAATGCATTGGTCAATGCGAGAGAGAGTATGAAGAAAGTCATTTTCAGCATTGATGCCGGCATGCCGGAGGATTTCTATTCGATCGATCTGATGGATGCCTATGAATCACTTGGAAATATTACCGGAGAATCAATAGGAGAAGATTTAGTAAATGAAATATTCAGCAAGTTCTGTATGGGAAAATAAAGATGAATATGATGTTGTCGTTGTAGGCGCAGGACATGCGGGCTGTGAGGCTGCACTTGCGACTGCAAGACTTGGATTTAAGACAGTGATCTTTACGGTCAGTGTGGACAGTATTGCGCTGATGCCATGCAATCCGAATATCGGAGGAAGCTCAAAGGGGCATCTGGTCAGAGAGTTGGATGCACTTGGCGGAGAGATGGGAAAAGTCATTGACCAGACATTTATCCAGTCTAAGATGCTTAACAGTTCAAAAGGTCCTGCCGTGCATTCACTGCGTGCACAGGCGGATAAGGCAAATTATAGTAAAACAATGCGTCAGGTGCTTCAGAACCAGGAGAATCTAGATATCCGTCAGATGGAAGTGACAGAGATCCTGGCAGAGGATGGGAAGATCACAGGAGTACAGACGTACTCAGGCGCTATTTACCGCTGTAAGGCCGTTGTGCTCTGTACGGGTACATATTTAAAGGCACGCTGTATTTACGGCGAAATAAGCACACATACGGGCCCTAACGGGCTTCAGAGTGCCAACTACCTGACAGATAGTCTGAAAGCACTCGGAATTAAGATGTATCGATTCAAAACAGGTACACCGGCGCGTATTGATAAGAATACGATTGATTTCAGCAAGATGCAGGAGCAGAAAGGAGATGAGAGGGTTGTACCGTTCTCATTTACTACAGATCCTGAGAGTGTTCAGATCGATCAGGCGTCCTGCTGGCTGACTTATACGAATGAGACAACACATGAGATCATCCGTGACAATCTGGATCGTTCACCGCTTTATTCAGGAGCAATTGAAGGTACGGGACCGAGATATTGCCCGTCTATCGAGGATAAGGTTGTGAAATTCCCGGACAAGAACCGTCATCAGGTATTTATTGAGCCGGAAGGACTTGAGACGAATGAAATGTATGTCGGTGGAATGTCCAGTTCACTTCCGGAAGATGTCCAGTATGCAATGTACAGAAGTGTACCGGGACTGGAACATGCGAAGATCGTGCGAAATGCGTATGCGATCGAGTATGACTGCATTGATGCGAGACAGTTGAAGAGTACATTGGAATTCAAAGAGATTGAAGGTCTGTTCAGTGGTGGACAGTTTAACGGAAGTTCAGGTTATGAAGAGGCTGCTTCCCAGGGACTGATCGCAGGAATCAATGCGGCGAGAAAGCTGCAGGGAAAAGAAGGTATCGTGATCGACAGATCTCAGGGATATATTGGAGTTTTGATCGATGATCTTGTTACAAAAGAGAGTCATGAACCATATCGTATGATGACTTCACGCGCGGAGTACAGACTGCTTCTCCGCCAGGATAATGCAGATATGCGTCTTACAAAGATTGGTTACGAAGTGGGACTGATCGATGAGGAGAGATACCAGAAACTGCTGAAAAAGGAAGAGATGATCGAGAAAGAGATCGAGCGTGTGGAGCACACAAATGTAGGTACTACAGAAGCTGTACAGGCATTGCTTGAATCCTATGAAAGCACACCGCTGACCTCAGGAACAACACTTGCAGAGCTGATTCGCAGACCGGAGTTGTCTTATGAGAAGATTGCACCGATCGATAAGCACAGAGAAGAACTGCCATATGATGTAAAAGAACAGGTTGATATTAATATCAAATATGATGGTTATATTAAGCGTCAGATGCGTCAGGTAGAGCAGTTTAAGAAGCTTGAGAACAAGAGAATTCCAGAAAATATTAATTATGATGAGATTCAGAGTCTTCGTCTTGAGGCAAAGCAGAAACTGAATAAGATCCGTCCGTCGTCAATCGGCCAGGCATCCAGAATCTCAGGAGTTTCACCGGCAGATGTGTCCGTACTTCTTGTATATTTGAGCAGTAAATAAATGGTTAGTTAAATCAATACATGAGAATTTAAAAATGCTATATTAATATTCCGCGGAATGGTATTGTAGGATTGGTGAAACTGTTCCGTTGGAAGTAATGATTGGAGAATAGAGTGGGAGAGAACGCACAGAGTAAATTTGATCTAGAATTAGAAAAAATCGGAATCACATTAAATGAGCAGCAGAAGCAGCAGTTCGACAAGTATTATGAGATGCTTGTTGAGTGGAATAAAGTGATGAATCTGACAGGGATCACGGAGTATGATGAGGTGAATCTGAAGCACTTTACAGATAGTCTGACAATCGCAAGAACACAGGAGATGCAGAAGGTGCAGAGCGTGATCGATATCGGAACAGGAGCTGGTTTCCCGGGGATTCCTCTGAAGATTGCATTTCCGCATCTGAAGGTTGTACTTCTTGATTCATTGAATAAACGAATTAAGTTCTTAGATGCAGTAATTGAAGAATTAGGATTGGAAAATATCAGTACAATTCATGGAAGAGCAGAAGATTTTGCAAAGAAAAAGGAATACAGAGAGCAGTTTGATCTCTGCGTTTCAAGAGCTGTTGCGAATCTGTCAACATTGAGTGAGTATTGCCTTCCATTTGTAGCTGTAAATGGCAGTTTTGTTTCTTATAAAAGTGGAGATTCTGAAGAAGAAATCCAGCAGGCAAAACATGCGATTTCACTGTTAGGTGGAAAAGTAAAGAATGTGGATAAGTTCCAATTACCTGGAACCGACATGGGTCGTGCACTTGTTGAAATCAAAAAAACAAAGCAGACACCGGGAAAATATCCTAGAAAAGCAGGATTACCGGCAAAAGAACCATTAAAATAAGCAAATATAGGAGGACCTGTTTACTGGCATTCTGGTGAACAGGTCTTCATTTTTGAGTGTATTGTTGAAAAATGCCGAAATAGTCAGAAAATAAGTCTAAAAAGAAGATATCCTCAAAAAAAGAAGGAGTTATCCACATTTTCCACATGAGATATTCACTCTGTGTGGATATCTCATGTGGAAAATGTGGATAACTCTAATTTTTAGAAAAAATATGATGTGAGTAAAATTTCTAATTTATGCGATATTCTATTCACATTCTTCAGCGTCTGACAAGAAAATTTCTACATTTTCAATGAATTCGTCACATTTTTCAATATGAGGAAGTTGTTTGGTCTTGGCCATTCCTGCAATTTCAATCGAAGGAAGATAGTTCTGATATTCACTGGCTGCCAGAGAATTTTCAGGATTACTATTTCCTACAATAATGGAGATGCTGTTATTTAATTTATTCAGACAGTGAAGAACATTTGCATTCGTATATCTCGTCTTTTGACAGGCGAAAAGATATTTGGAATTTGTATGTTCTTTGTGTGCTGCTTCAAAGTAGGTGAGAATATCTTTTTCACTAATTTCATTCTGAGTATAATAAGAAGAGCAGAGGGCATGAGCAATTGTCTTCTTATTTACATACATATTATAGATAAATGTACCCAGAATAGGAGAATAGAGGATATTCTTTATGAATTTACTACGTTTTGTAGGAATCTTTGCCAAGCCTACCAAATTCGGTGGATTTATCATAATAACTTTATTTATAATTGTTTCATCGTTTGCACAGGCCATCAGTACAAATGGACAGGATTCACCAGAAACGATTACATCAGTTTTTTCTCCGATAATATGTTTGATAAAGTTCGTGATTAATTCTACATACAAATAATTAGTATATGTTAATCCCGGACGGTCGGAACAACCGCAGCCTAAAAGATCAATTGTATATACAGTATGGGATTTGGCAAGTTCCTCTATATTGTTTCTCCATTCATAGGAAGAAGAACATACATTGAGATTATGCACTAAAAGTAAAGGTGATCCTTCACCAGTTTTCTTATATGCGATTTTACCGAATCTCCAGTTATAGTATTCATATTCATCAGAATTGATTAATTTATCAGCAGTTGAGATATATTCTAATACACGGTTGGCAATATGCATTGCACCGAGAGAAACTCCTGCTAAAGTAGTAAAAAAAGTTAGTTTTTTCTTGATACTCAAATTACTCACCTTCCTTATTATAATAGTGGTTTTTTATATAAAAGTAAGAGTTTGAATTAAAGGAAACTCTTACTTTATTATACTACATTCTTAAATTCAAATAAAGCGAAAAAATCTTAATGTTTAATTATAGAAGAAGTGGCTTATCTCTTACAAATGTTTCACGTGAAACATTTTTGATCTGCACAATCGAATCCGCACCCTGCGCGTGTAATATAGTTATTTACGAAACGTAGTACTAGAAATAGAAGAGAAAACACAATGTTTCACGTGAAACATTTGATTAGTTCTAGATTAATGAAAAGAAAGGTGATATAATAATGAATGTCCGAGAGAAAGGAGTAAAAATAATGGGTAGAGTGATAGCAATTGCGAATCAGAAAGGTGGAGTTGGTAAGACTACAACAGCAATCAACTTATCGGCCTCTTTAGCTAGTTCGGGAAAAAAAGTGCTTGCTATAGATATGGATCCTCAGGGAAATATGTCCAGTGGATTGGGCGTTGATAAGAATGAGGTTGAAAAGACAATTTATGAACTTATTATTGGTAAGTGTAAAATTGAGGAGTGTATTTGCAAGGAACCAATAGAAAATCTGAGTGTAGATGTGCTTCCGTCAAGTATTGATTTATCAGCCGCTGAGATTGAACTGATTGGCGTTGACAATAAGGAATATATTTTACGAGATGAAGTTGAAAAGATAAAAGACAATTATGACTTTATAATTATTGACTGCCCTCCGGCATTGAGCATGCTTACAATTAATGCAATGACTACTTCTGACTCGGTGATTGTTCCAATTCAGTGTGAGTATTATGCACTGGAAGGATTAAGTCAATTGATGCATACGATTGAACTTGTTCAGGATAGACTGAATCCGAAACTTGAAATGGAAGGTGTCGTATTTACAATGTACGATGCAAGAACAAATTTATCATTACAGGTAGTGGAAAATGTAAAGGATAACCTGAACCAAAATATTTATAAGACAATTATTCCGAGAAATGTCCGATTGGCTGAAGCACCAAGTTATGGACTTCCAATCAATCTGTATGATCCAAAATCCAAAGGAACAGAGAGTTACATGCTTTTAGCAGAAGAAGTGATTAATAAAGGAGAATAAGTATGCCTGTGAAGAAGAGCGGACTTGGAAAAGGATTGGATAGTCTAATCCCAAACAAAAACGTTAAAAGCGCAAAACCTTCTGTAAAAGCGGACGAGAAAAAGGCAGCTCCGAAAGAAGAAATTTTAGAGGCAGGACCGATCATGGTGAAGATAAATAAAGTTGAACCAAATCGGGAACAGCCACGGAAAGATTTTGATGAAGATGCATTGATGGAACTTGCAGATTCAATTAAGCAGTTTGGTGTATTGCAGCCGATTCTTGTTCAGAAGAAGAAGGACTATTATGAAATTATTGCCGGTGAGAGAAGATGGCGCGCGGCAAAGCTGGCAGGATTGAAAGAAGTGCCAATTATCGTAAAAGAATTTACAGAGCAGGAAATTGTTGAGATTTCTTTGATTGAGAATATTCAGAGAGAAAATCTGAATCCGATTGAAGAAGCAATGGCTTATAAGAGACTGTTGAAAGAATTCAACTTGAAACAGGATGAAGTTGCTGAACGAGTGTCAAAGAGTAGAACTGCGGTTACGAACTCAATGAGATTATTAAAACTGAATGACAGAGTTCAGCAGATGATCATTGACGATATGATCAGTACAGGCCATGCAAGAGCTCTTCTGGCAATCGAGGATGAAGAGCAGCAGTACATGCTTGCCAACAAAATCTTTGATGAGAAGCTTAGTGTTCGCGAGACAGAGAAACTGGTGAAGGCTCTGAAGAATCCGAAAAAGGAAGAAAAAAAGCCGGAAGTAGAAAATCAGTTCGTATACACAAATCTTGAAGAGCAGATGAAGAGTCTGATCGGTACAAAAGTAAGTGTTCATGCGAAAGCAAATGGAAAAGGAAAGATTGAGATTGAGTATTACTCACCGGATGATCTGGAAAGAATCTATGAGTTGCTCATGACAATCCAGCATAATTAAAAAGGAGATGGTAGAAGTGACTGGAGTATTTGGCAATCTGGGAATTGATCCATTCTACGCATTTCTTATTTTACTTATTTTGCAGGTAGCCTTGCTTGTCGTACTTGTGTTAGTGTATGATAAGTATAAACACCTGGAAAAAGTATTTAATACCTTTATGAAGGGAAAGAATGGGAAATCACTGGAGGAATCCATTTTTGAACGGTTTGACAAGATCGACGAAGTCGTAGATCAGGTAGAAGAAAACCGTGAGGAGATTGCAGAACTTTATAATAAAATGAGAACGCATTACCAGAAAGTCGGAATCGTAAAATATGATGCATTCCATGAAATGGGAGGCGAATTAAGTTTTGCAATTACAATGTTAGATGAAAACAATACTGGATGGATTTTAAATATAATGCATAGTCGTCAGGGATGTTATGCATATGTGAAAGATATTGTAAAAGGTGAGAGTACAATTCAGCTGGCAGAGGAAGAAAGAGAAAGTCTTGAGAAAGCTATTTTTCAAGAAAATAAATAGTAAAAAAGAAATTAGACAGGAAAGGGTAAATAACATGTTAGACATCAAATTTGTAAGAAATAATCCGGATGTAGTAAAACAGAACATCAAAAATAAATTTCAGGATGAGAAGCTTCCACTTGTTGATGAAGTAATTGAACTGGACAAGAGAAACAGAGAAATCAAACAGGAAGTAGAAGCACTTCGCGCAGAGAAGAACAAAGCTTCTAAGGAAATCGGAGCAATGATGGCTCAGAAAAAAATCGAAGAAGCAGAAGCTCTGAAGAAGAAAGTTGCAGAGAGCAATGGACGTATCAATGAACTTTCCGAAGAAGAGAAAGAAGTAGAAGATAAACTGAAAAAGAACATGATGATTATCCCAAATATCATCGATCCATCTGTACCGATTGGTAAGGATGATAGTGAAAACGTAGAAGTTGAGAGATTCGGTGAGCCGGTTGTTCCGGATTTCGAAGTTCCATATCATACAGAGATTATGGAGTCATTCAATGGAATCGATCTCGATGCTGCAAGAAGAGTAGCAGGTAATGGTTTCTATTATCTGATGGGAGATATCGCAAGACTTCACTCAGCAGTTATCTCTTATGCAAGAGATTTCATGATCAACAGAGGATTCACATATTGCGTCCCACCTTTCATGATCAGAAGCAACGTTGTAACAGGTGTTATGAGTTTCGCTGAGATGGATGCTATGATGTACAAGATTGAAGGAGAAGACCTTTATCTGATCGGAACAAGTGAGCATTCTATGATTGGTAAATTCATTGGACAGACACTGGAGAAAGATCAGGTTCCACAGACTCTGACGAGTTATTCACCTTGCTTCAGAAAAGAAAAAGGTGCTCACGGAATTGAGGAGCGTGGAGTTTACAGAATCCATCAGTTCGAGAAACAGGAAATGATCGTTGTCTGCGAACCGGAAGAAAGCAAAGAATGGTATGAAAAACTGTGGAAGAATACAGTAGATCTTTTCCGTTCTATGGATATTCCGGTACGTACACTTGAGTGCTGCTCCGGAGATCTTGCAGATCTGAAAGTAAAATCTGTTGACGTAGAAGCATGGTCACCAAGACAGCAGAAATACTTCGAGGTGGGAAGCTGCTCTAACTTAGGAGATGCTCAGGCAAGAAGACTTGGTATCCGTATCAAAGGAGAGAACGGAAGCTACTTCGCTCATACATTAAACAACACAGTTGTTGCTCCACCGAGAATGCTGATCGCGTTCCTTGAGAACAATCTTCAGGCAGATGGTTCTGTAAGAATCCCGGAAGTTCTTCAGCCATACATGGGTGGAAACAAAGAAATTACACCAAAGAACAAATAAAGAAATATAAAGCAAATAAAATATGCATCAGTATTTAAAAGCAATTGGATTTGAAAATATTCAAACAAGAAAAGATCTGAAAAAGCTCTTAAAAGACGTAGAAGAGAATTTTACGCATCAGACAATTGTATCCTACAGACCGGGCGAAGATTTCTGCGAATTCCAGAAAGAGTTCGGTCAGGATGTAGGGATCACACTCTGCGGAGAACTTGATGATGAAGAACATTTTGAAGCTGCATATTATTTCCCATATTTTGAGGGAAGCGGAGTTACAACTTATGCAGAAATCGATGTGCAGAGAAAGATTGAGAAAGAACAGTATGTTGGTCTTTGTGAGGATTCCAAGATTGGAATCAGTCTGATCTTCACACTGCAGAATGGTGTGGAATATATGCGGGAGAAACAGGCCGGTCTTACAAAGGATGTGCAGACATCTGTAACATTTTCAGGATTGGCACAAGATGGAATGATTCTGCTTCCGGTCAATAAAAATGAGCAACAGATTTTAAATGAAAAGCGTGCGTCAGATACAAGAAGAGAATTGATGAACGCAGCCCGCAAGGGAGACCAGGCAGCAATCGAGACGCTGACATTTGACGATATGGATCTCTATTCCAAGGTGTCAAAGAGATTGGCGAATGAGGATGTATTTTCCATTGTGGATACGTATTTCATGCCGTTTGGAGCAGAATGTGATATGTATTCGATCATGGGAGAAATCCTGGCGGTGAGAGAGAGGATCAACAGAATGACAGGTGTGAGATTGTATCAGATGCGCCTGAATGTAAATGAACTGACATTTGATATCTGTGTTCCGGCAGATTCCGTGATGGGAGAGCCGGAGATCGGAAGACGGTTCAAAGGTACGATCTGGCTGCAGGGATATATTAATTTTTAAAAATGAAGAGAAATTGTTGCTGAGTGCACGCAGTGTGAAAAGGAATGGGAAATCCACATCCGGAATGTGAAAAACATTAAATAAATGTGGAAAAAAGATTTCATTTAACAGAAGAATGTGGATAACGAAGGCACCATCTCCGGCTGAAAAGTAATTCGGTCAGGAGATGGTGTTTTTTACAATTCGTGCCATTTTTACCATGATTCGTGACAGAAGAATTGAAAATAACAGCGCTTTTTTTATAATAAAAATATACCGGTTCAGAGCCAACCTCCAAAATGCTACGCATTTCGTCGGTGTGGCGTATCCGCCAAATAAAATTTCAAAAACAGTCTTAAAAATGCAAGCATTTTACACCTGTTTTATGAAATTCTGCTTGGCTCTGAACAGTTACAGATTACGAGAAAAAGGAGGCAGAATAATATGAAAAAGCGAACAATTCTTTTAGCATTTATTATATCAGCAGTTGCAGTTACATCAGGCTGTTCAGCGAATGAACCAAAGACAGATGAGGTGAAACAGGAACAGACAAAAACAGAAAGCGTAAGCTCGGGAGTAACGATAAAACCGCTTACCAAAAAAGCAATTGATGAGAATCCTTATATGGCAAAAAATGATGCAAATATCCACCATGATTGTTATAATTCAGATTCAACAGATGAGGTACTGCCTGTTGGTATTTACCCAGAAATTAATGTTTCTTATGAAAAGGTGAATCCAAATGCGTCTCCGGCGGTATTTTTTGACAATTATGGACATTCAGTTGTTCCGTTGTTGGGAGGACTTGCAATTCGTGATATCAATGCAGAAGAAACACAGACGATCGGATATTTCTCACCAAAACAGCATGACGGTGGAGGATATGTGATACAAAGTTCCTATTCCTTTGTTGATGAAAATAATCGTCTGGTGTGTCCGACAAGCAACAATCATGTACTTATGTTGAAAGCAACAGACGAGGAAGGAAATGTGCTGCCGGAATTTGAGAAAGTGCTGGATATTGATATTAAAGCAGCAGCAGAGGCAATTACCGGAAAGACATTGGATCAGAATTTATTATCCGTAGTGTTTGACTATGAGGGAAATCTTTGGTTTGCAACCGGCGGATTCAGAATCTATCCGGAACGTCAGCAGCAAGGTGCGATGGGATACATTTCCAGAGACGCGATCAACGCAATTCTGAATGGAGAAGAGGTTGATCTGACAGCGTCTACATTTGTATATGAATTAACTCCTGGAGAAGGGGCAGAAAATGGAATAGCTTCTTCGAAAGAGGGTGCAGTCATCTTAACAAATCAGAACTGCTATCTACTGAAAGCAGATAACGGTGTACAGGTAGAATGGTGTACTCCGTATGAAAGTGCAGGGGCAAAAGACAGCAAAGAAGGTGATGAAACGACCGGAGGCGGTCTGGCGTGGGGAAGTGGATGTTCGCCATCGCTAACTAGCAATCTGGTCATGTTTACAGATAATCAGAATCCGGTGAATCTGCTGGCATTAGATATGAAGACCGGTGAAAAAGTTGCAAGCACGCCTGTTATTGATGAGCTGCCGGAAGAAATGCAGGTATCCGTAGAAAATTCAGCAATCGTATATGATAACAGTGAAGGTACAGTCAGCACAATCGTATGTAACTGGTTTGGAGCAGGAAGTGCGAAGCTTGCGGACGCAGATAACGATTCATCTGTACAGACATATGAAAATATCTATGATGTGAACTGGCTGCAGAAAGGAAATAAAATGGTCATGCCGGGAGTTGAGCGTGTTGATACGATCAAGACAGATGACGGATATGAAATGAAGAGTATCTGGTGCAGAGATGATATCCGGGATACATCGATGATGAAGCTTTCAACCGCAACAGGATACATTTACGGTTATGTTCAGGACTTGGACAGTGGCATGTGGCAGTTTATTATGATAGATTTTGAGACCGGTGAGACTGCATTTTCAATGGATGTGTCAGACAAACCAGGATATAACAATATGGCAATCGGTATGTATGCGGGAAACAGTGGAAATGCATTGTACTGTCCAACCGGATATCTTGAACTTCTCAGACTGCAGGATCGGTTCGTATATCTTCCGGAAATGCCTTACCGAAAAGTAGATTTGGACAAGGCAATGCGAAATATATTAACGCAGGAAGAATTTACGGAAGACGGAGGTAAGGGCAATGTCGCAGGATGGCTGAATAAGATAACAGTAGAAAATGTACATCCAAGTACGACTGTGGCGATACGAATGAAGGGGCTTGCAGGCAAAACGGATGACTTTAAGCTGTATGCTTATGGAAAAGACGGTAAGCTGACAGAGGTTCCGGAAGATCTGTGGAAGATTCAGACAGAAGATGGAACGATTCCAGAGAAACTGTCGGAAGATACCTTGTATGAAGTACATGTTACAGTAGCGGATGGAGGAACATTTGATCTTAGTGAAACAGAGAAAGAGATTAAAATAGCAGTAGTATTAGGAAAGTAAAGAAAAGCAAACGGGGATGGAGAAAGTAGTTTTCTATCCTCGTTTGCTTTTCTTTCTATCTATTCAGTTACTTCCAGGCAAGCTTCTTTCGTACCAGTTCCGCCACGGCGGATTCCGGCGAATAAAGAGCCTGATATATTATGCCATACACTGAAGATCGCTCCCGGAAGCGTTGCCAGTGGATTAGCTGCAAAATTAGCTGTTGCAAGAGAAATCGCAAGGCCGCTGTTCTGCATTCCGACTTCGATCGCAATCGCAGTAGCTTTATCATATTCGATATGTAAAAGTTTTGCTGCGCCAAGCCCGATGCCCATTCCGCAGAGATTGTGAAGTGCCACAACTCCAAGTACGAGCAGACCACAGCTTAAGATTTTTTCCGCATTGACAGATACAATTCCACTGATGATCATTACGATGGATACAACAGAAATCAGTGGAAGTACTTCTGATATTTTCTGAATCTGCTTTCCAAAGATCCAGTTTATCAAAATACCAAGAAGCACTGGAATCAGTACAACTTTCACAACAGAAATTACCATTGCAAGGAAAGATACTTCTACCCAGGCACCGGCAAGCAGATACACTAATAATGGTGTCATCAGTGGGGCTGCAAGCGTGGAAGTGATCGTCATTCCAACAGAGAGTGCCACATCACCTCCGGCAATATATGTGATCACATTACTTGCTGTTCCCCCGGGACAACATCCGACCAGAATAACGCCGAGTGCCAGGTCTGTCGGAAGATGCATCAGCTGGCATAATCCCCATGCCACAACAGGCATGATCGTATATTGTGCAACAAATCCGATCACGATTTCTTTTGGTCTTGAAAAAACTCTCTTAAAATCGTCCATCTTGATTGTAAGTCCCATGCCAAACATGGCAACACCTAAAAAGATGGATGTATAATTGGTTGTCCACGCGAACCCATCGCGCCAGAAAAATGCGATCACAGAGAAGCAGATGATAATAATTCCAATATATTTTGTAAGAAAAGAACTGGCTTTTCCTATTTTTTTCATCACATTTTCCATAGGTTATACCTCGTAGCTAAAGTTGTCGATCAGTCTGGTTTTTCCGATGTAAACTGCCATAGCGACCAGAACATCTTTTTCTACGATTTCTACCGGTTGCATATCCAGTGCATCTACCATAGATACATAATCAATCTTTGCCAGAGGTTCAGCTTCAATGATCTCGCGCATCTTTGTTAATACTTCTTCAGCCTTGATTCCCTTGCAGATTATATCCTGACCGGCTTTTACAGCTTTTGAAAGACAAAGTGCGGCTTTTCTTTCTTCTTCACTTAAATATGTATTTCTGGATGATTTCGCAAGTCCGTCTTCTTCACGGATGATAGGGCATCCTACGATCTGGATATCAAAATTCAGATCCTGTACCATTTTGCGGATGATTGCCAGCTGCTGTGCATCTTTTTGACCAAAATATGCCCTGTCCGGTGTTACAATGTTAAATAACTTAGAAACAACGGTACATACACCTTTAAAATGGATTGGTCTTGTCTTACCGCACAGTGTATCTGATAAAGTATCAATACTTACAAAGGCATGCGGATCATGGTACATATCTTCCGGTTCCGGATGAAAGATGACATCAGCTCCAAGGCTCTCGCAGAGTTCGCTGTCACGTTTAAAATCTCTTGGATATGCTTCCAGATCTTCTGTCGGTCCAAACTGTGTCGGGTTTACAAAATCAGATACAACAACGATATCATTTTCTTCGCGGCATCTTTTGATCAGACTTGCGTGTCCTTCGTGCAGGAATCCCATTGTCGGTACAAGACCGATTGTTTTCCCTTCTCTTTTCCAGTTCTTAATTAAATCTCTTGTTTCCTTTACTGTTTTTGTTACCTGCATGGTGTTCTCCTTTTAAAACAAAATTAGGAGATAGCCTCTTGTTCTGAATTCAACAAATTTCATTTTCATTTATAGGTTACAATCACTTTTGCAGTTATGCCATATCTTTCAGTAATCCGTGTTTCTCATAGTTTGTAACACGGCTGATCTTATTCTCCTCATCTACAAAAACAACTTGTGGTTTATGTTCTTTGGCTTCTTCAGAATCATAATGTGCATAACACATGATAATAATCTTGTCACCAGTACTTACGCATCTTGCCGCAGCACCATTTAAGCAGATCATTCCGCTTCCGCGCTTGCCGCAGATCGTATAAGTTTCAAATCGGCTTCCGTTATTTACATCCACGATCTGAACTTTCTCATATTCCATAATTCCTGCCGCTTCCAGCAGGTCTTCATCAACAGTAATACTTCCAACATAGTCAAGTTCGGCCTGTACTACTGTAGCACGATGAATCTTTCCTTTTAACATCTCAACTGTCATTTCTTATTGGTCTCCTCACAAAAAAAAGCATTCGTCAAGGTATACTGATCCCTGCAAATGCTTTTGCTATTCTTCGTATTCCCTGAGTCTTATTTTATGTCTTAAATAAATATAAGCTCGCTTTCCGCCACTTCCTGGCGGGGTAACTGTTCAATATGAAATTGTTGTGATTCAGTCAGAGTATAGTTTTGTAGTATTCCAAATACTATCTCCGCAAGTATTATGACACCCTGTGAAAGGAATGTCAATATGGTTGCGCAATATGCGTTGTTGGTCGCACAACGTGTGAATATTATGGGCTGCTTCTCCATGAAAGGACGATTGGATGATTATAAATGGGCCGGTCCGTATATGGTCAGTAACCAGGTGGTTGCAGTCAATGAGAACAGTGATATCTATACCCTGAGTGATCTGGAAGGAAAGACACTTGCCGTACAATCTACAACAAAACCGGAAGGAATTTTTCTGAAAAGAACAGACAGCAGGATTCCAAAGCTTGGTAATCTGATTAGCCTGGAACACAGGGAACTGATCTATACATTCCTTGGAAAGGGATATGCAGATGCAATAGGTGCACATGAGGAATCGGTTATACAGTATATGAAAGATTATGATGCGAAATTCCGAATTCTGGATGAACCACTTATGACAGTCGGAATCGGAGTCGCTTTCTCAAAAAATGAAACTCGGGATCTGCCGGAGAAACTGGAGCAGACTCTGGATGAAATGAGAGAGGACGGAACTTCTGCAAAAATCATAGGAAAATATCTTGATGACCCAGAAAAATATCTGGAGGTGGACCAGCTTGAAGAAGAATAAAAAATCTGTCCCAACAGAAAAAAAATTCTGGATCATCAGTATAGCTGTTGGGATATGTCTTGTCGTGCTGTCTGTATGTTTTTTCAGCAATGCAGACAAAGAAAAGAAAGAGGCTAATCTTTTAGACACGGTAAATTATGTAAAAGTACAATGTTCCACATATACACATTATAATGAATCATCAGAATCCAAAAGTCTGCTTCGTGCCATTGAGGGAACCCGGCAGGTCAGCAAAAATATAGCCGCAGAAACAGAGAATGAAAAAACACTGGATGATCAGCTATTGAAAGAAAGTGCAGAGCAGTTATGGCTGACGGGAATCGTGGTTCTGGATACAGATGGAACTATAGTATGTGAATACAGTACGAACGAAAGTTTATTGCCGGAAATAAAAGAATGTGCAGAGAAAGAAATCGTACTGGATACAGCAATTTACGATGAAAAAGTGTATGCCAAGAGAATCAATCATAATGACGGGGCTTATATTGATATGGCTGCCTGCACAAGAAAGGATGCACCGGGAGTTGTAGTGACTTATTATTATACTTCTGCAGAGTATGCAACGAATTATACGCTTACGATACAGAGTTTGTTGAATGGCTATCGGAAGGACCGGGATGGGACAATTATCGTAGCAGATGAAGGCGTGATCATTGCTTCAAACAATACCGGGCTGATTGGACAAAGCACAACCGATTATGAAGTAATCCAAAAGCTAAAAAATCATGCAGACAGTAGGCACATGATGGGCTTAACGATCAATGGAGTCCGGTGTCACGGTGTTATGCTGAAGCAGAGAGACCATTACATCTATGCTTACGTTCCGGATTCGATCATATTTCAGACACTTCTGCAAAATGTGATCATGTGCCTGTTCATTTATCTGATTGTTGTAGCACTAATCTGGATGATTTACAGAAAATCACAGAAAAACATTCTCATAATAGAAAAGGAAAAAGAACAGAAGTATCAAAAAAGCCTGATGAAAGAGAAATCAAGGTGGAACATAAAACACCAGAGATCATTCATAAAGATCTTATAGGCAGCCCAATCCATCTGAAGCGTCTTCTGATGAATATCTTGAGTAATGCCGTAAAGTATAATAAAGATTATGGGAAGATTTATTTGAGTGCCAGAGAGATTCCTTCCGATCAGGATGGAATTGTGACTTTTGAGTTCACATGTCAGGATACAGGAATTGGTATGAGTGAGGAATTCCAAAAACATCTGTTTGAGCTATTTGCGCAGGAGCAGAAAGGCGGAGCATCTAAGTTTGGCGGTACCGGTCTGGGAATGCCGATCGATATGAAACTATTAGTGGAGATTATTGCTGAATTAGCAGGAAAAAATAAAAATCGTGAGGATAAAGGATGAGTGAGAAACAAAAACTACTTATTGTAGATGATTCAGAACTTAACAGAGATATATTAAAGGAGATTCTTGGAAGCAGATATGACTACATGGAAGCTGAAAATGGAACTCAGGCGATCCAGATTCTGGAAGTGCATCCGGAGATCGACCTGATGCTTCTGGATATCAATATGCCGCAGATGAATGGATTCCAGGTGTTGGAACATATGAGGGAGTTACAGTGGATTGATGAAGTCCCGGTTGTCATGATTTCATCAGAAGAATCTGTCGAAATTATGCGAAAAGCGTATGATCTGGGGATCACAGACTATATCAGCCGACCGTTTGATGCAGTTATCGTAAAGAAAAGAGTCCAGAATACATTGGGACTTTATGCAAACCAAAAACGACTGATCAATGTGGTTGTAGATCAGGTCTATCAGAAAGAAGAAAACAACACGATTATGATTGGAATCCTGAGCAATGTATTAGGTTCTCATAACAGTGAAAGCAGCGAACATATATTACACATCCGTGTCGCAACGGAGATGCTGTTGAGAGAATTGATCAGGAAAACAGATGCGTATCATCTGACAGAAGCGGAGATTGCTCTGATCATAACAGCATCTTCCCTTCATGACATTGGAAAGGTCAGCATTCCGGAAGAAATCCTCAATAAACCAGGCAGACTGACAGATGAAGAATTCAAGATCATGAAAAGCCACAGTGAGATTGGAGCGTCTATGATCCGGAATATGGATTTTCCACAGGACAAGCCACTGGTACGCACTGCATGGGAAATCTGCCGGTGGCACCATGAACGATGGGACGGAAGAGGATATCCGGATGGACTAAAAGGGGAAGAAATACCAATCTCTGCGCAGATCGTGTCAATTGCTGATGTGTATGATGCGCTTACAAGTGTACGGTGCTATAAGAATGCATATGATCATGATACGGCAATCCAGATGATTCTGGAAGGTCAGTGCGGACAGTTTAATCCGCTTCTTCTGGAATGCCTGAAAGAGAGCAGTCCTCAGTTGTCCAGAACATTTAAGAAAGAAAAGGATGACAACAGAGAGTATTATGAAGCGCAGAGGATCTCAGAAGAAATACTGAGGCAAAATGCATTGCCATGCAAGGATTATTCCCAGCGTGTTATAGAGATCATGCAGGAAAAAATAAAGTTCTTTAAGGAGAATAGCGGTAAGATTTCAATGGAGTATAATGCGATTTCAGGAAAACTGGTTTTAACAGACGGAGAATCGCAGAAAGAGTATCAGAGAGATCTTCCGGGATTTGATTCATATGGAGTATATGATATAAGCGAAGAGGATATTCAGCGCGTAAAAGATTCGCTGGATTCAGTATCAAGTAAAAACAAAGAAGTTTCAATAAAAGTAATGTTAAAAGTAAGAGGTGAAAGGCAGATGTGTGATCTGAAACTGCACACATTATGGTCATCAATAAAAACAGATGGATATATCGGAATTGTCGGGCAGTTGGATATTGTGAAGTAATGTCACAAAAATGGAAGACAAAATAAAAAGAGTCACAGTTGTTCCCTGATGGAACAGGCTGCGACTCTTTTCTGTTCAGATATTCAAGCAGCTGCGTAAAGTGTTCTGTAGAGCTTCTTCCCGCCTAAAAGGATCTTACCTTTGGACGGTATCTCATATCAGACACTGTATACACTGTCACGAATGCTTCCGGATCCTTCTTGATAATATAATTCATCAGTTTCTGATATTCACTTTTGTCCACGATCGTAATGATCTCTCTGTGCTTCTGAATATTATATGCGCCTGTCGCCTCGTAGAATGTTGCTCCGCTATGCAGTTCATGCAAGATAAACTGACGGACTTCTTCTTCGTATTTTGTAATAATACATACACGCCGTTTCAGATTCTGGCCAAAGATAAAATGATCCAGCACAATACCATTAAAATAAGTTCCAAGCACACTTAAAACGACAGCTTTCTTGTCATAGATCAGAGCGGAAGAAAGTGCCACACACATGCCCGAGATGGACATTGCTTTTCCTAATTCTATGTGCAGATATTTATTCATGATCTTCGCTACGATATCCAGTCCGCCGGAAGATGCATTCATGTTAAATAAAATACTGAGGCCGATACTTACGACCAGGATATAGCATATTACATCCAGTTCACTGCTGTTTGTCAGCGAGGTAAAATCCGGAAATATGTGTTCAAATACTGCAAGATACAACGGCAGCAGGATGCTGGTGTAAACCGTCTTTGCTCCGAACTCCTTTCCGCATGTCACAAAGCCTATCAGCAGTAGGACAACGTTCAATATCATTGTGATCGTTGACACATGCAACGGTATATAATGCGACATAACAATTGCCAGCGCGGATATACTGCTGATCGAGGTCATACTCGGAATCAAAAAGAAATATACGGCCGCGGCGATAATGCCCACTGCTATCGTCATGATGGCTGTTTCTTTCAACTTGTCGGATGTGAAAATCTGTTTCTCTTGTTTGTTCATTTATCATTCCCCATTTTTAGATACTTAGTATTCAGAAAAATCAGATACCAGTATTTATATTATATCTCTAATATATTCATGGAGACAATGGTTAATTTTATCAGTCGCAATTACAGCGGTCTTGCAGTTTGAAATTGCAAACCTTTATGTGACAAACCTAACTGCCTATGATATTATAAATTTGATATAAGCGAAAATGACTTTTGCAGAAACGAAAGTATCTGAGTACAAATAAGCAGGAAATAAACTTTGTTACCTTTTGTGGTTTTGCGAGAAACCTCTTGATACTGCAAGGATGAGGTGAGTATAATGAATGGTGTGGTTGCAGGAGCGGTCAAATAATTAGAAATGAGGAGACTTGGCATGGAGAAAAAATGGTGGAAAGAAAGTGTAGTATATCAGATATATCCTAAGAGTTTTAAAGACAGTAACGGTGACGGCGTGGGAGATATCAGAGGAATCATACAGAAACTCGATTACCTTAAAGAACTTGGGGTAAATGTGTTATGGATTTCTCCGATGCTGGAATCACCTCAGGACGATAATGGTTATGATATTTCTGATTACCGTAGAATTTATGAAGAATATGGAACTATGGAGGATTATGAGGAATTGTTGTGTGAAGCACACAAAAGATCCATCAGGATTCTGATGGATCTTGTAGTCAATCATACATCGGATGAACATAACTGGTTTATTGAAAGCCGCAAGTCAAAAGATAATCCATATCGTGATTATTATATCTGGAAAGACCCGGTAAACGGAAAAGAACCTAATAACTGGGGAGGAGCATTCGGCGGTTCTGCATGGGAATATGATCCGCAGACACAGATGTATTATCTGCATCTGTTTTCAAAAAAACAGCCGGATCTCAATTGGGAAAATGAAAAAGTACGCCAGGAAGTTTACGATATGATGAAATTCTGGTGTGAAAAAGGAATTGATGGTTTCCGTATGGATGTTATCAGTATGATTTCCAAAGATCAGAGATTTCCGGATGGAGAAATGAATAACGGACTTTATGGCGATTTTGGACCATATAGCGTACATGTTCCAAGAGTCCATGAATTTCTTCAGGAAATGAATCATGAAGTCCTTTCAAAATATGATATCATGACAGTTGGTGAAACAGCTGGAGTTACAATTGAAGAAGCACAGAAATATGCGGGTGAAGACAGAAATGAACTGAATATGGTATTCCAATTTGAGCATGTGGAGAGTGGATGCGGAGATTATGGAAAGTGGACAACTCAAAAATATGATTTTAAAGAGTTTAAAAACATCATGATCAAATGGCAGGAGAAACTCCAGGGTAAAGCATGGAACAGTTTGTTTTTAGGTAATCATGATCAACCGAGAAGCGTCAGCCGTTTTGGAAATGACAATCCGGTATACAGAGAAACATCCGCAAAAATGCTGGCTACCTGTATTCACATGATGCAGGGAACGCCATATGTATATCAGGGTGAAGAGCTTGGTATGACAAATGTTTATTTTGACAAACTGGAAGATTACCGTGATATTGAAAGTATTAATTACTTTGAAGAGTTTACGGAATCAGGTCTTATGACTCCGGAACACATGATGAAATGTCTGATGCTGAGAAGCCGTGACAATGCGAGAACTCCGATGCAGTGGGATGACAGCAAACAGGCTGGATTCACAGATGGTGAGCCGTGGATCAAAGTAAACCAAAACTACAAAAAGATCAATGCAGCACAGCAGCTTGAAGATCCGGATTCTGTTTTCCATTACTATCAGAAACTGATCAGCTTGCGCAAGGAGAAAGAAATTATTGTTTATGGCGAATTTGAACCGCTTTATCGTGAAGACGAGCAGATTTTTGCTTACACAAGAAAAGGGGATCAGGAAAAACTTCTGACCGTCTGCAACTTTAGCGACAAGAATGCAGAAGTAGAAGTGCCGGAAGAATTTAAAGGCGCAGAGTGTCTGATCACAAACCTTGGAAGAAAAGAATTCGACGGAAAAATTATTCTGAACCCATATGAAGCATTTGTATTATATTATAAACACCAGGTGACAGAGAAATGATTAGAAAATATAGATATGGAACTCCATTTAATACGGAGGCACTGACTGAAAAAATTGAAACAACTGAGGGCGTTCTCCCATATGGAGAGGTCAGTCAGGAGGAAGGATTTGTTTTTACTTATATCATGGATGAAGATGACATTGTCTATGGTCTGGGTGAAGCCAATCGTGGAATCAACAAGAGAGGGTATTGTTATATCAGTAATTGCACAGATGATCCGGTACACACAGAGGACAAGCGTTCTTTGTACGGAGCCCACAACTTTATTATTGTGAGTGGAAAGACTACGTTTGGATTGTTTTTTGACTATCCGTCGAAACTGACCTTTGATATCGGATATGACAGAGAGGATACACTCAGGGTATCCTGCGAAAATGCCGATCTGGATATCTATGTGCTTGAAGGTGAGAATGCTTATGATATCGTAAAACAGTTCCGCCACGTAATTGGACGCAGCTATATCCCGCCGAAGTTTGCTTTTGGTTTCGGACAGAGCCGCTGGGGGTATACGACGAAAGAAGATTTCCGTACTGTTGCAAAAGGATATCGGGAGAATCATATCCCAATCGACATGATTTACATGGATATTGACTATATGCAGTCATTCAAAGATTTCACAGTGAATGAAGAAAATTTCCCGGATTTTCCAGAATTTGTGCAGGAAATGGATGACCAGGATATTCGCCTGATTCCGATCATTGATGCCGGTGTGAAGGTTGAGCCGGGATATGAGATTTACGAGGAAGGTGTCAAAAACAACTATTTCTGCAAGAGAGAAGACGGAAGTGATTTTGTTGCAGCTGTATGGCCGGGAGATACCCATTTTCCGGATATGCTGAATCCGGAAGCCAGAAAATGGTTCGGGGACAAATATCGTTTTCTGATTGAACAGGGAATAGAAGGTTTCTGGAATGATATGAATGAGCCTGCGATCTTTTATTCTTCCGAAGGCCTTGCAGAGGCAAGAGAACTTGCCGGAAAGTTTGCAAAGGATACCGAAGGCAAGACCCATCCCTGGGAAATGCAGGACAAGATGCTCAGTATTGCAAATAATCCGGAAGATTACAAAAGATTTTATCACAATGTCGATGGCAAAAAGATCCGTCATGACAAAGTACATAATCTTTTTGGCTACAATATGACAAGAGCAGCAGGAGAAGCTTTTGAACGCATTGACCCGGAAAAACGTTTTCTGATGTTTTCCAGATCTTCTTATATCGGAATGCACCGTTATGGCGGAATCTGGACAGGCGATAATAAATCCTGGTGGTCGCATATCCTTCTTAACCTGAAGATGCTGCCGTCTCTGAATATGTGCGGTTTCCTGTATACAGGTGCTGACCTTGGAGGATTTGGCAGTGATACGACAAGAGAACTGTTGCTTCGTTTTCTTGCACTTGGTGTATTCACACCACTGATGCGTAATCATTCAGCAACGGGAACAAGAGAGCAGGAATGTTATCAATTTGAAAAAATCGAGGATTTCCGCGCTGTCATTAATACAAGATATCGTCTTGTGCCGTATCTGTACAGTGAGTACATGAAAGCTGTGCTGAATGATGACATGTATTTCAAACCACTTGGGTTTGTTTATCCGGATGACAAGAGAGCAATCAGGATAGAGGATCAGCTGATGCTTGGAAACGAGATCATGATCGCTCCGGTCTACGAGCAGAACGCAAGAGGCCGTTATGTTTATCTGCCGGAAGAAATGAAATTTATCAAGTTCCTGCCGGACGGAAGCATTTCTGAAGAGGTTCTCGCAAAAGGTATTCATTATGTAGATGTGGCACTAAATGAAGTACCGCTCTTCATTCGAAGTGGTAAATGCATCCCGGTTGCAGAAGTGGCAGAGTGTGTGAAAGATATTGATACCGAACATCTGCAGCTTATCGGATATAAAAACAGCAGTTATACGATGTATGAGGATGATGGAATCCACAAGGATTACGATAAGGAAGAGAATTATCGGGTATTCACAAATTAACTTTTAAGTGCAAAGAAAAAATAGCCAATGTTAATTTCCATTGCTTGTATCGGAAACAGCATATTCGTATAATTTATAATGTACATGTACATATCGAATAGAAGGGATATGAAATTATGATTAATGAGAATATAAAGCATTTCCGAAAAACAAGGGGAATGAGCCAGGAAGAAATGGCAGTAAAGTTAAATGTTGTTCGGCAGACAGTTTCAAAATGGGAAAAGGGATTATCTATTCCGGATGCAGATGTTTTGATTGAAATGGCAAATTTGCTTGATGTATCGGTTAGTCAATTGCTTGGAATTGAGGAGAGTATCCATAGTAATGGGAATTTGGCGGAAGAATTGGCGGAACTAAATGAACAGCTGGCAAGAAAAAAGCAAAAAGAAAAGTTGTTGTATCAGGCAAACCAGAAAAGAGGTCTGATTCTGTTTGTTTCATTTTTATCTATGATGATTACAATGAGTGTGAAAAATGAAGTCGTATCAATTCTAATGGCAGGAATATGTATGCTGATTGCAGCTATCGTACTGTATCGTAATTTGGCTTTGTTTACAAGTCTAACAACTGACGATTTAAGAATTGGTATTTTCCGTGTTACCACACTTTGCAATATTAGCATTTTAATCATTGGTATTGTTTTTGCTTTTCTGAGTGCAGTTGATGTCATTACTTTTTCGGAAAATGGAGAGAAACTATTTGCTATGGTATTATTGTCTTGCATAATGGTTTTTATAGGTATTGTATCGCCGAAGTTGCCATATAACAGACATACCGGCCTTCGTTTGCCATGGACTGTGCGTGATGAAGATACCTGGAAGATTGCACATAGAATTTTAGGATTTATTTCATTTCCGATGGTATTGCTGTATATAGCCTGTGCATTAACAATTTCTGATTTTGAGATTGTGTCTGTTGTGACAATGCTTATCTGGATCAGTATTCCAGGTGGAATATCCTATATTTATTTCTATAAAAAATACCACAGTAACAAAAAGTAAAAAGCTATCCATTAAAACACAGAAAGTCTTAGTTATAAAATAGAGGATGTAGAAATTGGGGGAGATTATCCGATGGTTCGGACAGTCTCCCCCATTATCCTGTTTTATCTCCAGAAATCTGTTTTTTGACGAAGACCGATGTCTGCACTTTTAAAAACCGGGTTGATTCCCTGTTTTAACTGCACTTCATAATCTTGGATCGCTTTAAATGCAATCCCTGATAAAATCAGGATAACCGGAATGTTAATGAGCGCCATAACCCCCATCAGTACATCGGAAAGATCCCACAAAAGAGACATCTCCATTCCTGCGCCCAGAAAGATTGCAAGTGCCGATACCAGTCTGAAGCCTTTCATAAAAGCTTTTTCCGGCTGTTTTTTGTGAATGTAGATTAAAAGATTGTCACAATAGAAACAGTTTCCGAGCAGAGTTGTAAATGCAAAAAATACCATTGCAACTGTAATAAAGATCGGCCCGAAAGAACCAAGTGATTCCTGAAGAGATGCCTGCACCCACGGTGCTCCCTGCAATTCTTTTGCCGGATCGATCCCGGATGACATACACATCATTGCTGTTGCTGTACAAAGCAACAAAGTATCAATAAATACGGATAACATCTGTACTAGCCCCTGTTTTACCGGATGGCTGACATTTGCCGAAGCCGATGCATTCGGAGCGGAACCGATACCTGCCTCATTGGAATAGAGTCCCCGGCGGATTCCCTGCATCATGGCTGAACCGGAAAATGCTCCGAAAATTGCTTTGAAATCAAATGCTTCTTCAAAAATACGCACGAACATTGCCGGCACGTTCTGAATATTGATAATTACTACCAAAAGTGAAATTCCGATATACGCAATCCCCATTACCGGCACAACCATTGAAGTTACTTTTACGATACGTGATCCGCCGCCAAGCAGACACCATCCTGTCAGCACTGCCAAAATCCCACCGATGATCCAGGGACTCATCTTTGCATCATAAAAAGAAAATACTGAAAATGTAGACTGCAGATTATAAGATGCCAGCATATTAAATCCAAATGCGTAGGTTAAAATCATTGCAACGCAGAAAACAATTGCCAGCGGGCGACAATGAAGTGCCGCTTCAATATAGTAAGCCGGTCCTCCATAACAGCTTCCGTCTTTTCCTTTTTTCTTATAAATCTGTGCCAATGTACTCTCGATCAGTGCAGATGCACTTCCGATGATCGCAATCACCCACATCCAGAATACAGAACCAAATCCACCTATACAAATCGCCGATGAAACCCCGACAATATTTCCCGTTCCCACACGGGATGCTGTTGAAACCATAAGTGCCTGAAAAGAGGAAATTGCCCCTTTATCCTCCGGTTTTTCCATCACGGATCCACAAGCATTCTTAAATAATCTTACCTGCGGAAATCTTGTGCGGATTGTAAAATAGACTCCCGCACCAATCAGTAGAATGACCAGCAGCTTGCTGTACATAAAAGAACTGATTGCACCAATAATTGTTTGAAACATACCTTCTTTCCTTTCTCTGTTTGCTGTCAATATATTAACGGAAAGAAGATGGATTTGCAAGTTTTTTTACATTTTAGTACTTGGTTTGAAAACGGATGGAAGAATAATACGATACTGTGATAGAATAAGGAAAATATACCAAAAGGATATATAGCGATAGTTCCTTATATTTTCGGAAATCGGAAAATAAAACTCGTTCCGATATCTTCGATACTTTCGACGTGAATGGTTCCATTGTGGAGGTTTACAATCCAGCGCACCATAGAAAGACCGAGAGCGGTACCGCCATTTTCTCGTGGCAAAACTTTCTTAATTTCTAAAATCGCCCCATCATCAACAAAAATACTTCACTACTCATGGCTTGTTGCCACCTTCATACAGCCTACACATTTATCATAATCTATAACAGGATACCATCCTTTGCTCATTATATTACCTCCAATATTTTTTCTTACAAGAGACATCCATAAGACAGATATATACATCAGTCCTTAGTAAGTAATTTAAGAAGTGAACAGAACATAAATGTCATTTAAGTTATAGAAAAAAGTCAATAAAAGAGACGGTGGATTGGCTCCACCGCCCGTTACTTTCATTTGTGTATTTTCCTGTTATTTATCATTTGTAAACAATCTATACACTAAACCTGGAGTAAACATAGCCGCAATTAGAATACATAACACTCCAAATACTGTAGATTCTGCTTCATCGATTATAAAAAAAGAAGGTTTATAAACAACTAGCAAAATCCCACACACTAACCAAAATGCAATGAAAAGAAATAACAACAACTCATCTTTTGCTGTAGACTTATCATTATGGAACAAACTAAATTTCATACTCAATCCTCCCTTTATATATTTTAGTCATTGTCTTCGAACTGAATACATACTGCACATGGTTCGTAGTTTCCTGACTCAAATTCTTCCTTAGACAATTTCTTAACTTCTTTTTTCATTATCCGCATAACTAATTCAACTCTTCATTAATAAATACTAGCCTACATTTCTCATCTATCAACTATCCACACCCGACTTAACTGATTTAATCGCATCTGCGATTTCTTTATCTTGTTCTGTAATATTGATAAAACGACGTCCATCAAATGCTTTAATCACAGCATCCCCTGACATTTTATTACAACGCGCATATTCAAGCATAATAACTGTTTCTATTGCGTGAAGTGCTTGTTCATCTAGCTTATCTTTTACATCATCAAGTAAAAATCCTGACAAATCAGTTGCATTCTTCTCTTTAAGTACAGACTCAGAAGAGCCAAATAGCATATATGGAAAAATTCCTGTATCCCTTATTATTCTATGCGTCTGCTCATTATTATCAAATATTAGAATAAGTGACAAATACGTACCCCAAGACATCGTTCTTTTCTTCGTCTCTAATGTTGAATATGTCTGACGTGAAATTCCTATTAATTTACTCAACTCGTCCTGTGATAAACCAAGTTTAGTTCTCAAAAAAATCAATTCATCTGTTAGTTTTGTAATAAGTACTTCCTTTGCATTTTCTGTAATATCAAAATCATTAAAATCCTTTACCATAGAACACCTAATCCTATAAACAAAAAACATTACCAAAGTACCACTTTACATATCTCATTTCTGAAGGTCCCATTTCTGAATATATTATATTTCATGTCACTTTTTTTGTCAACATGTCGCAATATAAAACAAAGATATGTCAAATTGTTTGACATATCTTTCAAAATAATGTAGTATATAGTAATGTAGGTATATAGTATTAATCTATATCATATATGAAAGGAAATCTAATATGATTAGTGTACCAATGAAGTCATCCGGTGCCGTCAACAGTCAAACTGTCATGGCTATAAATCAGCAAAATATTCAGGGACCAAAAACATCACAAAATGTAAAATCTTTGAACTATATGAAATCAAATCAATCCTCAGGAGTAACTGCGCCTTCTCCTAATAATACTTCTATTAGTAATCATACTATTTCAAATTCTACACAGACTTCTTCGATGCCACAAACTAAACCTATTTCAATAAAAACAATCCCAGCCTTAATAAACCCTGTTCAAAAAGGACAAAAAATAGCAATTGAAAATCAAGGAAAGCTTTCTAAAGTTTATGCAAAGTTAGGTTGGAATGTTACTAATTCCAATTGCGATGTTGATGTATCAGCTTTTATGCTAAATAATTCAGGCTGGGTAATAGGCGATTCTTGGTTTGTATTTTACGGACAAGAAACCAGTCCTGACAATAGCACACATTTTTCAATCGACAATGGACAAGATCGAGAAGTTATTACTATTGATTTTAACAAGTTAAATTCTAATGTATCTAAAATAGTTTTTGTATTAACAATCAATGAAGCTCTTGAAAAACACTTGAATTTCAGCATGTTAAACGATGCATATATCAGAATAATGAATGATTCTAACCAAGAATTAGTAAGTTTCAAAATGGATGAGTATTATTCAAACGTCACATCCATGATGATTGGCGAAATATATCAGCATAACGGTGCTTGGAAATTTGCTGCAATTGGAAATGGTGTTGCAAAGGATCTCGCTGGTCTTTGCGAATACTATGGTGTACAGGTAATATAGCCTAAATAATAGGAGGAATCTAAATAATGTTAACATTTGAAACGGTAAACGAATTAACCTTAAAGGTGACATGTTCTGGAAGCGATACTCTCTTCGTAAAAGCTGGAGCTTTCATCGCTGGCGATAATGCAGGAGTAAAGAATTATAAGTTTGAAAAGGTTCTACTTGGACCTCAAAACAACATCGGCCAGGCTTTACTAGGGCAATTAGCAAGGCGAGTGACAGGTGAAAACCTTCCTCTTATGAAGGTAAATCTAAATGGTGACTCTGTTACATACTATGCTAATTATGGCCAGCATATTGTTATTTATCACCTCCAGCAAGGTGAGACCATTTCTGTTGAATCAGAGAACATTTTAGCATTTACTCAAGACTGCGATTACAGTGTCAGATTTATTGGTGTTGGTGTTCTATCTCAAAAAGGATTAGCTACATCAACATTAACGGCAAGGGGGGAAAATGCTTACGTCGCTGTATTATCTGATGGAAATCCTATCGTTCTCAGCAATGTTGGTACTAACAACACTATCTCTGTAGATCCAGATGCTGTTATTTGTTGGGTAGGCAATGGTCATTGCGATCCAAATGTTACAGCTGATGTATCTTGGAAAACATTTATAGGTCAAACTTCCGGTGAATCTTATCAATTCGAATGGCACGCCGGAGCAAATGTAACTGTAATTATTCAGCCTTCTGAAAGAAGCGGTGGAATTAGAGTAGGCATAGATTAAGAAGTAGAAGGGTTTTATTATGATCTTTACACGAGGGATCTATAAATCTGAAAGGCGGAACAAAATTAACTATTTGCTCCGCCTTATTTTTAAGCACTCTTCAAGCAATTCCTCTGAGAAAACTGCATTTCCTGCCATTTCTTTGGCTTTACATACTAAATCATATTTTTCAACAAATCCATTTGGAACAATTCCAAAATCAGCTTCATTCACCATTGTAATATCAAATTCACTATCTCCAGCAGCAATGATGTAATCAATATCCAATAGCTTTCTAAGTCTTTTTAAGGCCATGCCTTTGCTTAGATTAACTGGCACAACATATACTTTTTCACCATTGTTAAATACATTCACCTTGGAGCAATCTAATTGTTGCTTCAATTCATTTACAACATCTCCCGGATTATTACACTTTGTAAATACAAACAATTTTTCAATAAATCTGAGTTCAAATTTTCTTCTCTCGTCCTTTTCAAGTACAAGAAGTGATTTTTCTATATCTTCTATGCTCTCTTCTATAAGCTTCAATGACTCTTCATACCAATCAGCATCACTCTTGCCTTGTTTTATTAATAATCCCCCATTACATACAAGTGCATATTCAAATGCCCCTATCCCTAAATCAATTCGATCATACTGTTCCTTTGTTCTTGTTGATGTCGGAATGATAATAATATTATTTTTTATTTCCCGCAACAAATCATATGTCTTATCGGTAATAAAAGATATCTCTCTTCCTTGATATAATTCGACATTTCTTTTTCTATCTCCAATGTCATGCTTATATGAATAAATAATTGTATTATCCAAGTCTGTACAAAATACTACCATAATTTCTCCTAACAAAAAGGGTGTGATACAAGTACTGCACCACACCCACCCTTATTCATAAAATACTATTTTGAAACAATAGCTTTTCTAACAAGATCTACTGGAATAATGAGTATTGCTAATACCATAGATACTAATAATGTCTTTGCATCAAGCATCGTGGTATTAAATACTTTTCCACCCACTTCAATAATTACTGTCTGAAGAATGAAAATAGCACCCATTACACGCACAAAGTTTATATTCTCTCCGATATGCTCAAAGAGATTGAATTTCTCTGATCTAGTATTCAAACTATTAAAGATAATAGAGTAAATAAAGAATGCAAACATAAATGTTTTTTTGTATAACTCTGGATCTGAACATCCTTCTGGTGTTACAAAACTTGTAATTCCTGCAATATTTTCAAGGATCAAAATCGAGCCTAAAGTAATAAAGATTGAGCTTGTTCCAATTGCAGACTTAATGTATGAAGTCAAAATGTTATCTGTTCTCTTAGCTGGCTGATCCTTCATATAACGATCAAGAATTGGTTCACCACCAAATGCCATAGCAGCTAAAGTATCCATAATCAAGTTAATCCAAAGAATCTGTACAATTGAGAATGGTTCTGTCCATCCGAGGATAGGAGCAATAATATTCATTAACAATGTACTAATGTTTACTGTAAGCTGGAAAATAAGGAATTTTCCAACCGATTTAGCCATCGTTCTACTGTTAAGAACACAGTCCTTGATTGATGTTAAACTATTATTAAGAATAACAACGTCACCAGCTTCCTGAGCAACCGCTGTACCGTCTCCCATAGCAAAACCGATATCAGCCTGTTTAAGCGCTGGAGCATCGTTTACACCATCACCTGTCATACCACAAACATTGTCAAGTTGCTGTGATATAGAAACAAGTCTCTTCTTATCTAATGGTTTAGCTCTGCTTACTACCTTAAGATTAGGAAGAACCTTTTTGAGTTCTTCATCTGACATTTTCTCAAGCTGGTCATGAGTAAGAACCACATCCTTCTTTTCATCCTTAAGAATACCGGCTTCCTTTGCAATAGCAAACGCAGTTTCTTCTGCATCACCCGTTACCATTACAACCTGAATTCCTGCACTATTTAAAATCTGAACTGTCTCAATAGCATCTGTTCTTACATTATCTCTTAAACATAACACAGCCATAAGAACTGTTTTTCCATCACTAATTTTTGCAACAGAAAGTAGCTTCATTGTTCTCTTAGCCTCAACAAGCATCTGTTCTTCAACTTTCTTCTTATCTTCAGCTGAAAACTCTCTTTCTTCTCCATCTGGAAGCATATAATGTGTTACATCTTCAAGAATATTTTCTGTAGCACCTTTCCAATAAACTAAGCCATTCTTAAGTTTTACTGTTGCACATTTCTTTTCAGAATCAAAACCGCTAATCTCTTCAACTTTTTCATGATCATTTTTTGAATCATCATATCCATTTGCAATAGCATATGAAAGAAGAGCTCTATCCATATTATTACTTCCGATAGCTTTGCCTTCAGAAGAAATCTTAGCAAGGTTATTAAGAGTAATTGCTTCAACAAACTCTCTGTTCTGAATATTGTTTACGATGTTTCCATCACCAGTAATAAACTCCACAAGTGATAAATTACCTTGTGTAATAGTTCCAGTTTTATCGCTAAAAAGCACATTCATGTATGCTGAATCAGAGAAAGCAGCTTTATGACTTACAAGAATATTCTTTTTATACATTGACTCTGTATTCATTGACTGAACAAGGCTATTCATCATAGGTAGTCCTTCTGGAACTGCCATGATAACAATTGAGGCCATTAGCATTACTGCTTCTGCAATAAGTAATAATACAGAGACAACTAAAATTGCCTGATTAGCTCTCATAAGAGATAATACTACATGGAGGACACCAGCGATTGCTGCAGCTGAAACTCCAAGCTTTCCAATACCAGCAGCTACGACTTCAAGTTTAAGACTAGAGGTATCTTTTCTTTCTTCCTCTTCATCATCATCGGTTAATGCTTTATTAATCTTTCCAAGCTCGGAATCATCACCAATTACTGTTGCAACCATGTAACCTTCGCCAGATGTAACAACTGAACCCATGAAGATTTTACAAGCAGAAGCATAATCTGTTGACTCTGCTTCTTCCATTGTTGTTGTTGCGCTCTTGGTCTCATCTCTTGACTCACCATTTAATGCTGCCTGTGATACCTTAATCTTTCCTTCAAACAACAAACCATCTACTGGTACCTTATCTCCAGCCTGAACAAGAATTGTATCCCCTTTAACAATTTCACTTGTAAGGATATTTACAAGCTTTCCATTTCTCATCACCTTGGCAAATGTCTTACTATACTCTTCTTGTAAAGCCTCACTTCTTGAACTGTTTCTGTATTCTGATAGAGTACTGAATCCAGTTGCAAGAGCAATTGCCACAATAATACTAATAATCTCAACTACATCATTTCCACCAGATAACGCTGGTACAAATACACCTAATACTGCAAGGACAATTTTAAGTACTAATGCAGCACACAAAACTTTAATCCATATATCATCGAATGCTCCGAGGAACATTGACCATAAGGACTCTGCTTCCTTTTTAGCTAATTCGTTTGTACCGAACTTCGCCTTACTGTCATTAACTTGAGAATCAGATAATCCTCTCATTAAAACATCTTTTTTCATATCACTCATACTTCGAATGACCTCCTGCTTATAGTTAGTATAAAAAAGAGAAACTACATTTGATAGCTCCTCTCTTTACTGAAATTAATATCTAAGTACTATACGTATCTTCTGCAAAGTTCTGAAAGCCCTGGATCTGTTGTTCCCTGACCAATTGCACTGAATTTCCACTCACCATTGTGTCTGTATACTTCACCAAATATCATAGCGGTCATTCCTGAATAATTATCAGTCAAATTGTACTTACACATTTCATTGTTATTCCTAGCATCTACCAAACGAATGAATGCATTCTGAATCAGTCCAAAATGCTGTCTTCTCTGAACAGCTTGATAAATATTAACTACAATAACGATCTTGTCATAATCTGCTGGAACTCTTGATAAGTCGATTACAATCTGTTCATCATCTCCATCACCAGCTCCTGTAAGGTTATCACCTTGGTGATTAACAGTTCCAGACTTGTGTTTTAGATTACCAAAATATACTACGTCATCCTTATCGACAAACTTGCCATTCTTTAACATAATCGCTGACGCATCACAGTCTATTTCCTGCTGAGAAGAACCAAATAACCCTTTGAGAAGGCCTCCTCCTGACTGCTGAACTTCATCCCATCCTAATCCAACGATAATCTTTGCCAATCCAGCATTATCCTTTGTAAGGCTTACTTTTTGGCCTTTTTGCAAACTAACGCCCATTCCATTCCTCCTATTTTCTTCCGGCTTTCCAAGACATTCCCCAATTAAATGCTTTATCTAATGCTTGATGTCCTTGGTAAAACTGTACTATTTTTTCAACACTAAATGTTTGATCATTCTGATTTTCAAACAGTGCTAGTCCGCACATTATATTTGACGAATTAAACGTATCCATTTTTACAATAATGTCCTCAGCGCCTGGATATTTAATAGTTACAATAGCATCTGCTTGTTGCCAGTTTGCTACTCCTTCATAAATAAATGTATAAACCAAAATTCGCTTAAACTCTGAAAGCTTATTTCCATTAATACGAAGGTTTTCTCCTGCAGCGGCTGCACCTGTTCTATCATCTCCATCTAATGATATATATGGAGCCTGATTCAAATTACCAAAAGAGTTTCCTAGTGCTTGAACCGCGCCCTTTTGTCCATTCTTTAATTCATATAAACATCCAAGGTCAAGGTCAATCCCCTGATTGCCTCCAAGCAGACTTGAAAGGAAACCCTGTTTTGCAGGTCTGGAGTTCCAATTAAGATTTACCAGAATTTCTCCAAGACCTGCAGATGATTTTTTTTCAAGACTTACTTTTTGGCCCTTTTGTAAATTAATAGCCATAAGTAATATCCCCTTATTCTACATCAACACCATAATTGTTACACAAAGCAGCTAATCCACCCTGATATCCGCTTCCAATAGCGTTGAACTTCCACTCATCGCCATGTTTATAAAGCTCTCCAAATACAACTGCAGTTTCGATAGAGAAATCTTCTCCTAAATCATATCTTAAAAGTTCTTCTCCATTTTCTTCGTTAAAAATTCTAACAAAAGCATTCGAAACTTGACCAAAATTCTGATGTCTAGCCTCTGCCTCATAAATAGTTACTGTAAAGGCAATTTTAGTAATATTGGCAGGTATTTTTGACAAATCAATTTTAATCTGTTCATCATCACCATCTCCAGCACCTGTAAGGTTATCACCTAAATGCTGGACACTTCCTGATGGGTGAGTAAGATTGCCAAAGAACACAAAATCCTTCTGATCTGATACTTTTCCTGAATCTGTTAAACAAAAAGCAGCTCCATCTAAATCAAAATCTCCACCTGTATCGAATGCATTTACATCCCATCCAATACCAACAACAACATTTTTAAGTCCTGGATTTCCTTTTGTTAAGCTTACTTTCTGCCCTTTCTGAAGACTTACTGGCATATGCTACACCCCCTATGCTACATCGATTCCATAATAACCACAAAGCGCAGCAAGTCCGCCCTGGAATCCACTACCAATTGCATTGAACTTCCACTCTCCATTGTTTCTATAAAGCTCACCAACTACAACTGCTGTCTCAATTGAGAAATCCTCTCCTAAGTCATATCTGATTAACTCTGCATTAGTAGCCTCATCAACTAAACGAATGAAAGCATTTGAAACCTGGCCAAAATTCTGATGTCTTGTTTCTGCATCGTAAATTGTTACTGTAAATGCAATCTTTTCAATATTGGCAGGAACCTTTGAAAGATCAATCTGAATCTGCTCATCATCTCCATCACCTTCACCTGTAAGGTTATCACCCATATGGTTAACTGAACCACTAGCATGCTTTAAGTTGCCATAGAATACAAACTCTTTGTCTGTTGGGCACTTTCCATCTGCTCCAAGCATAAATGCAGCTGCATCAAGGTCAAAGTCAACACCTGAATCAAATGCATTAACGTCCCAACCAAGTCCTACCATGATGTTCTTGAGTCCAGGATTTCCCTTTGTTAAATCAACCTTCTGTCCTTTTGATAAATTAATTGGCATTGTAGTAACCCTCCTTAAATAATTTTTGTTTTTATGTTTTTGTTACTTACTACATACTACTTTTTTGCAGGTGGCATATGATACTGCTTCTGGAAATCCTGCTTGATAGCCTCAAGTCTAACCTGATCCTCTTGGCGTTTCTTTCTAGCATCCTCTTCAATTCTCCTAGTCTCTTCAATACCGGAAGTAATTGTTCTCCATGTTGTTTCAAGAGTCTCAATCTGAATTGAGCTGCCAGAAGCAAGTTTAGCTGTCTGCTTAGAAATTTCCATATTGTTCTGAGCATTCTTAATAAGCATCTCATTTGTCTTCTTATCAAGAGCTGCCATAGATTCTGCCTGAATCTTCTGTCTCTTAAGTAAGATAGCCTGCGCCAGTGCCTGCTTAAATACTGGCAATGTAATAATAAATGCTGAGTTAATCTTTCTTACAAGGTTATAATTTGAGAATTCCATTGTTTTAATCATTGGAATAGACTGCATTGCAACATTCTCTGCCGTTCTCAAATCCTGAGTTCTCTGTTCCATCATCAACAAAGCTTGATTTAAAGCTGTTAATTCAAACTGAATTGACTGATCTCCTGTTGACTCCATATCCTGCTGTCTCTGGGCAATGTAAGCTTCTATTTCTTTACAAGCTTGCTCACCAGCCAAGATATATTTAACAAGTTCATGATAATAGTTTACATTTGCATCAAACATTGTAGAAAGTTTTCTGTTTGACTGCTTAATTTCTGATTCGTATCCTTTTAACTGAACATATATCTTGTCAACTTCCTCACCCATTGTATGGTACTTGGCAAGAATCTTATCCAACTGTTTTTTGAGATTTCCGAAAAGTTTTCCAAAAAGACCCGGATTATCCTTAATCTCGTCTATATCAAACTGTTCCATGATTTTTGCCAAAGCTTTCATCATTTCACTTGTTTCGTCAAGCTGTGACATATTCATGCTATTCAAAACAACGTCTGATGCCTTTGAAATTTCGTCAGCAACTTCTGCTCCGAAAGATACAATAGTATCCAGATTATGAATTTCAATTGTACTCACAATACGATCAACCTCTTCAGAATTCACTAATTCCTGGTTCATCTGTTGTCTGTCAGCTACAATATCATATTGCTCTACCACTGCAATTTCATTTTTATCAGTTTGTCCCGCAGTGGCTGTCACAGTTGTCATAGCTGGCTTGCTAAAATCAAGTCCCATATTACTTCCTCCATTTATTTTAATTTTTTTATTCTGGTACATACATCAAATCATAATCGATTTCATACCAATCCATGCTTTGAAAATATTCATTATTCTTGATATCATCCACCCCCAAATAATCGTTCCTTCCATGTTGTTTTCTTTTTCTCCCCTACAACACTATTAAAATCAGGGACTTGCATATCGTATTTATATTCTCCTATTTGATGTTCCTCCATTAATGTTTTGTTAAAATGCTTTTCAATGCTCTGATACCCTGTTGGTACAAAAAATATTATGTCAAATCCAATCAAATTCAAAAAAGCAATTAATATTGAATCCTCAAGTGAAATCACACTTTCTCCAGTATTGATATACACTATCTTTGGATTTTTTTTGGTAAAATCAAACTTTTGAATCATTCTAACAATATCTTTTGGCAAGTTCAGAACTTGAGCTATTACAGTATATTCAGTGCCATTTTCACCAATCCCTTTAATAAGTTTTTGCTCAATTAAACTTTGTAATTTATCAAGCATAAACTCCTGCATATCCTCTCGCAATATTTCATACGGATATTTAGGATGATTCTTTATTTTATTCTTTTGAAGTTTTCCGTTTTTGTAAAACTCTGCAGCATAAGCTTTCATCGGATTTGCTGCAGTAGAAGAAATATATGGCACATTCTTTATCAATATTGTATCATCCGTTATCAATTCCTTTATTGACACCCAATACGGAGCAACTAGTCCATCCTTTACACCAGATACCTTCGCGAAAATAACGGGTATATTAACAACTCCATCTACAGTACTGAAACCCGGACGATATTTAAGTTCTTGATCCCAAAGAATCCTGATTTCTTCGTACATTGTTTGAAGATTTATTACATTCGCCTTACCATACTGTTGATTTCTGTACATTCCTGTATCCTGATACATTAAAGTATCCAAATCTCTCTCTGCATGATATGCAACAGTTCCAATCTTCACAGGTGAATTGTCTTCTGGAAATCTGTTTATCGATAAACTTTCCGTATAATTCACTTCATATAATAGCTTATCTTGTAAACAACATTTCGTGTTAAGGTTTGGACATAAAATCAAAACATCTATCGGCAATCTTCCTAAGAAGCTTATAAACATTGCTTCATTCTCATTTTTACATCCGCCCATATATACAAAACAAGCTACATCACTATTCTTCCAATTTGAGAATAATTCTGACATATATCGCTTCAGCCAACAAAGCAAATATACTGTCTTATTCGTCAGTCTATTAAGATTCCCCGCTTCCTTCTTGGATTCTGCTAATACAATATCAACAAAAGCTTTGTGCATAATCCTCTGAAGTTCAACATTAGCTGTATACTTTATATTGCTCGACAAATCCAAAACAAGCTGATCAAGTTTTGCATAATTTGACCTCTTTATCCCAGCAATTTCTTCTGGTGTGGGTTTTGGTATCTCCTCATTTACAATTACAAGTTTACGTTTTGAATTCCTAATTTCCTGCTGAAATTGAAATAATTCATTTGCATACGTCAACTTATCTTCTGCACCGTTAATTCTGCAAAAACAATTATAGAAGAACTTATTGTCATTGCCACGTAGCGCTATACTCGTCCTAATATCATCAAGACCTTTTCCCTTTATCCATGCATTTGTACAATTTGCAATGTTTGGTTTTGTGCCATACAGCCTCTGATTATTTATTTCATTTTGAAGTTCTTCTCTCACTTTTTTCAGCGAGAAGCCCTCCGGAAATGACTGCAGACCTGACATCTGCAAATTATCTGAAAGTACAGAATTTGGATCAACTTTTAAATATCCTTGATCCCCTTGATATTGCAACATAACAACATCGCATCCTGCATTTGACAATATAGAAATCAGCATTAATTCATAATTACTGACATTGCCTTCATATAATATTTTAGGGATGTTGTTCTCCCCCAATTGGTTAACAATACGTTCAAACTTATAATAAAGCCAGCACATAAACTTGATGTATGCATTTTTTAACATATTCTCTGTTTTACCAGCTTTTCGCATTGTATCAAGCGAATCATATATAGAAGCAGAAACATTCTGCCGTTGAAAATCATTCATTCTCGGCAACCACTTCTTTAAGCTTGTGGAAATGAATTCCATGCTCATTTGAAAATTCATTCCCATTATTTCACCATAATATGCAAGATTTTTTTCATCAGGATTAGGAATTTTTCCTTCAATGACAACTCCGGTTCTTCTTGCAACATCATAGTATTTTTTTATAAATTCACTTATTTCTTCTGAATAACCGTTAATCCGATAAAAATAAACCCCTTTATTCTGTCTACTATTTAAATCAACAAAATAATCTCCAAGGCTTTGAATCTTTTTGTGCTCCAACATACAGTATTCTCACCTTCAGTATCTATTCATTTTGTTCTTGTTCATTACAAAGCCAAGCCCTGAACCTACTGCTCCTCCTAAAATATGTGTAAGGTTTGAAACATTATCCTGAATAAATATTCCATCATATACCTGTTCACCTATATACAATATAGCAACAAGTAGAAATGTAACTGGAACTTTGCCCTCTTTAAAACTAGTAAATGAAGCAAGTAAAATCAATGCAAAAACAACACCACTTGCTCCAAGTAATTGTGTGTGTGGAAAAAATATAAAATTAACAATTCCTGTTACTAATGCCGTCGCAAGAATAACAAACAGCATATTAGAAGAACCATACTTTTCTTCTAGCAATGGTCCCACCACAAGAATCATCATAATATTACCTATAAAATGTTCCCATCCTGCATGCCCTAATACATGCCCAAAAAATCTTAAGTATGTTAACGGGCTTAATAAAGAGGATCTGTAAACGCTAAATAAAAGAGATGTAGAAGTGCCTCCAGTCACCTTATCAATTACTAACACTGCAAAACAGGCAATTGTAAAACCTAAGATTACCGGAGAGTTAAAAGATAATTGTAACTTTTTGCCATTACTCATTGTTAATCCTCTCATTCATTATGAATTCTGCATAAAAAAAATTGTATCATATTCCTATACACTAATCAAGATAAATATGCTGAATATTTGACATTTTGTAACAGAATTAGACATTAATTGTCATTCTACGATCTAAATCCAGTAGTAAACATACGAATATTTTCATAACCAATAGCTAAATTTATATTTTGTCCGCTATCAATTCCTGCAGTACTTATTCCAATTACTTCTCCATACATATTTAATACTGCCCCTCCTGAACTTCCATGAGATATAGGCGCAGTAAACTGAATCATATCCACGTCATTAATATTTCTGAACCCTGATATAATTCCATCCGAAACAGAATTGAATAATCCCAAAGGACTTCCAATTGCAACTACTTTTTGTCCTCGCACTAGTTTCTTTTTACCGTCATAAATCGGAATGGGATTAAGAACTCTATTTATTCTAATAACAGCAAGATCTGTAATTGAATTGTATTTTATAACCTCTGTGGTTGTATATACTTCTTCATCATCCTCGATACGAACAGAATAAAATCTTCCTCCTGAAGCAACATGATTATTTGTTAATATGAATCCATTTTTTCCAATCATGATGCCAGAACCCGTACCAATTATATCGCCATCCATATCATGAACAGCAATTAACACAACAGAAGAAGCTAGCTGCGCAAGTTCTTCAAAACTCTTTTCCTCTTTTATACTTGTGCTAGCCTTTATAGGTATGGTGCTGGTTTGCTGTGTTATATCAGCCATTGTGTTTGTTTTAGGTACGGAAGCTGAAGATACTTGCTTTGTTCTTCCCGGTCTTTCAGGAATAATTACTTTTTTATTTTGTTGCTCAGCATTTATATCACTAGGAGAAACAACTTTTTTCTGTTGCTTTTCAGGCTCTTTTTTCACATATGGTTCAATGGCTGAAATCCCTTTTTCGCCCATTTTTATTTCAAGCGAAAATCGTAACATATCTGATGCAGCCTCAACATCAAATCGATTTTGGATCAGAAACACATCACATCCAAGATATGTAAGCATTTGATAGAATAGGTATTCTTGCTCTTTAACCACATTATCGGATATAACCTTTATGCTTGACTTTTCATTCCACTGAGTAAATAATTCACTCACTGTAGTATCAAGCCAATATAACAATTTCACCGTAAAATTTTTTAAGATTGACGTACTTACACCATTCCTATTTTTTTTATACTCATCAACAACAATATTGATTGCATTTGATAAGGTCTGTTGAAAAGGAATTCCCACTGTAATGTTCTTGAGTAGCAACCCTGTGCCGCTAAGAAGCTGATCATAGGACGATGAATAATAATTAGCCTCGTCAATATTTCTCAGTTGAGGAAGTTTACTAAGCCTTTTATATTTGATCCTATTCTGACTCATTTCCAATTCCATTTGTCTGTCTACTTTTTCAAGAATTGCATTAATATTTTGAGGCTCTCCCAATCCTCTAACAAAATACACATCTCTTGTATTGTTTGAGCATCCGCCTTTTACATTTGCAAATGTCTCTATGGAACTTATATTCATTACATTATGTCTATATTTCAAGTCTGACATAAGAATCTCACCACCTTAAACTAATATACTTAAGTTTATCATATTTTATTAAATATGAAATATTTTATATCCCATTTTCTTCAAAAAGTGTTATAATTGTTAATCATGCCTTTTTAGGCTTTTATAGGGGGACATATGAAAAACGACGTATTATATTATAGCATTGGAGCATTGCTATATTGCCCTGCAAACAAGGAATCCATAGCAGACTCTATCATTCATGAAAAATTTGGAAATAAGTTTTCTTTAGCTCTTTGTTTGGAGGATACAATCAATGATGATTTCGTAACAGAAGCTGAACAGACTTTAATTGAATCAATCAATAAAATCTTTATAAACTACCAAAAGCAGCCATTTTACCTTCCAAAGATTTTTATTCGTGTAAGAAACTCTGAACAAATTGAGCGCTTAACCAAAGCTTTCAAAGAAGGCATAGAGATAATAACAGGCTTTATTATTCCAAAATTCAATTCCGACAATGCAACTGAATATATTAATCAACTTATCAAAGCAAATGAGCTTGTATCAAAAAAAATATATATGATGCCGATTTACGAGAATTCTTCAATAATCGATTTAAGAAACAGAACTGATATTTTATACTCACTTAAAGACTCTCTCTCTCCAATTGAGGAACTTGTAATGAACATCCGTGTTGGTGGGAATGATTTATGTCACATGTTCGGTTTCAGAAGGCACTCCGATGAATCTATTCATCGAATCAAACCAATATCCAATATTTTTTCAGATATTATAACTATTTATGGAATGGATTATGTTGTTTCAGGTCCAGTGTGGGAGTACTACGGCGGAGACAATTGGGAGAAGGGCCTGATTCAGGAAATACAGGACGATAAGCTTTGCGGTTTTACCGGGAAAACTGTTATCCATCCAAATCAAATTCCAATCATAAATCGTGCATATCAAGTATCTAGGAATGATTTCAATGATGCCCAAGCTATTCTTAATTGGAACAGAAACTCCAACGCGTTCGTATCTGGTAGTGAAGCCAAAGAGCGAATGAACGAATATAAAACACACATTAATTGGGCTCAGAAAACCGTGTTCTTAGCTGAAGCATATGGAATAACAGACTAGTTGTAAAACACGAAAAGCAGGTCAATTGCGCACCTGCTTTTCTTCTTTGCTTACTGTAAAATATTGTTCACTTTCTCAGCATGTTCTTCTTCATTAATAATTCCCATCTAAAGCTGCATATCAACCTTTCTAAGTTGATCATAGTTATCATACTTTTTCTTAAATCCATGTCTTTTCTTGTAAAAATCATCAGAGTAAAAAAATGCTATCTAATTATTTTAGGTATTTCTATGTATGAAACTACTTTTTCAGTCGGTTCATATGACCATTTTATATGTTTTCCAAGAACTTTATTTAATGCAATATTCGGAATATTGATATTTTCTGCTTCACATGTCATTTGGAGACCTCCAGACATTCTTGTATTTATCTCCAACAAATAAGGAACTCCATCCTTTAGCCTAAACTGAATATTACAAGGACACTGTAAATCAACTCTCTCCATAATGGTCTTTGTCATAGCAAGTATATTTTCATCAAATACAATCTTCTCATGTCTTGCCGAACCCTTGAATCTTGGAATAGCAATTAATCCATCTTCTGTATTCAAACAATCCACACTTATCTCATTACCTGGAAGATACGGCATAACCATCAAGTCATCGAATCTTTCCACTTCACGTAAAGCTCCCACATAATCTTCATAGGTGATTTCTGCATCCGGATATATGCGTAACCTTTTGAATCGATCAACATGATCAATAATTCTTCTGTAGCTCATTGCTCCTTCATCTTTAACAAACTTCACACAGACTTGATCAAAATCTTTCTTCAGTTCTGCATATGCAGCTTCAAATTCGTCTGCTGTGTTAACCATTCTATATGCTGGAATATTAAGCCCTTCACAATCTCTTAAGTAATCATAGGTAGCCACTTTGTCATTCAGTAACTTAATTACTTCGTAATCATCCACCATTACCTTTACACCAATATCTGTAAAACGGTCTCGGTTTTGGCTTATCTCAACCATCTTTCTTCTAGGAACAAACACATCAATCTTATGTTCTCTACAGAAATCAATGCAATATTGTAAATATTCTTCGCCATCAGCCAATGAGTCCTGATACCATTCATCACAAACCTTTTGAATGACTGAATCTATTTGCTTATTGCTAGCAATAACATAAATCTCTTCTTCATTATCTTGCTTCATCAGTTCAATTAATCTGTACGAAGTACTAAACCAATGATTAAACCATACCCTAACCATCATCTTCTCCTATGCATCAGCAATTTTTTTTATTATTCCACAACATTTATAATGTGTAAGTGGATAATACTCAACTGGAACATTTTTTTCCTCCGCCAATCTTACCAGATGACCAAGCTGAGGATCTCCCTTGTATCTCTGATCAATCAGCACCTTCCATGGAACACGTCTCAAAAGAACTCTAGTCGCTTCCCCGATGCCAGGTTTAATAAGATTAATATCATCTACGCCGAACACCTTTCCAATCTCACGAACCTCATCAATTCCCTGGCCTTCTATAACGATTCCATCATCGTTATTCTCCATAGAAAATTCTTTTTCTATAGCATTAATAAAATCATATGACAGGTCAGAATCAGCCAACTCACCATAGTACACAGCTCCATGAAAATCATCTTTTCCTATTATGTCACTTCTTAAAAATGTTCTGCTCACAAGCCCAGAAACAGTACTATTTAAACAAGAGCTTGGAATAAGAATATCCTCGTGTGTTCCACATAACTCTGTTACATTGGCGGGATCTGCTATTACAGCAATATCAGAAGAAACACCTTTATAAGCTTCTATATCCTTCTTAAGTTCATTTAAAATTGCCCCCTTACCAATCCATCCGTCTACAAACAACAATTGTTCTGGCCGGTATTTCCCAAGGAGGAATTTCATAGCATTATCATCAATTCCTCTTCCTCTGATAATTGAAATAGAATAATGAGGAACATCAATACTATATTTGTACCTAATGTAACGCTTTACTAATATTCCAATCGGAATTCCGGCTCTTGCCAATGATACTAAAACAACTTCTCTTCCTTTGTTTTCTATAATTTTATCTGATAACTTACCAACAGCTTCAGCTACTGTTTTTGAATAACTTTCAAGAGCCTCATAATACACTTTCATGTACTTTTCTGTTGGTACATACTCAATAGGAAGCATTTCACTATAATGCTTTCCTGACTGTATTAGTTTTTCCCGTTCTTCTGTAGACTGAGGCGAAACTAATCCTGTTATATCTTTTAAAAGAAGTATTACATCTTCCTCTGAATATGAACTTCTCAAATTTAGCACCACCTTATTACTGTTATATTTTCATTTCTCGTCTTCAACGCATTAACTAATGTTTTCTCACCCTCATATTCTGTTTTAGGAGAATCAGTGATAACAAAAACCCTATCATACTCCCCTATATCATAAATAAAGTTTTTTCTGTCTGAATCATACATGCTTTTTAATTCATATCTATTATGGAGTGGATACTCTTTTTCAAGGCTAACCGCAATTGGACTTCTTGTTGTCGAATGGCATAAAACATTATTTCCCTGCGATTCTATTTTTTCAGCCACATATAGAGCTGGAAACATAAATTCCTCTGTCCCAATTACTAAAACATTTTTACCAACAAATTCTCCAATTTCATTTTTTATCTCCAGCCAAAAATTTTCACATGCATTAGCATACTGTATCGAATCCACCAGCCTTCTAGCATCGACCTTACCAGGTATGCAAATTGTGGAATAATTATCATTTTCTTTATCCAAACATTTATAGTAATGACCATCCCCTAAAAATCTATCAGCTCTCTCACCATAAGAGCTATGGTCTGTCTTAACTAAATAATGCAATGAAATATTTCTTCTTTCATAAGATTCTATGTGCTCAGAATCCATTCCATTAAGAAGTGAAGCTACAGCATATTTTAACTTGCCAGGATATTGACTGTCTAATATCTTAATAATATTCAATATAGTATTACCAGTCGTAACCTCATCCTCAACAAACACAATTCTATCTGTTTGATTGATTATTGCATCAATATCATCCTTTATTAATTTTTGTTCTGTAGCATGACTATGCTCCTCTGAAAAGAACAAATACTCGACATCATGAATCGGTTCTCTTGTTGTCTGAATATATTTTGCACCTATCGAAATAGCCACCTGTGCACCAATCGCTGTTGCTGTTTCTGCAAATCCAACTAACAATAAATTCTCATCGTTATATTCATCTCGGATGGTTTCCGCCAAACTTGAAAATAATTTCAATGCTCTTGAGGGAACCACCGGAATATGCTTTCCTTGAAGAGGATCAACTACTAAGTAACTTCTTCTCGTATTGTTTTCCCTTTTTGCTATTCTCACTAAATCATTCTCAACATATTCCAAAATTTAATACCTCATTTCTATTCTTTGTTTTACACAGCCAATTATTTGAATAAATCAAATAAGCTAAATGTTGTCTTTCTATAAACTTTATTATAAGCAGCTTTTGGGGGATTTTTAACCACCCCCTAGTATATCGCTATCTTACAACAATATCAATAATTACACGACATTTCATGTATGATTATGCGTCATGATGTAATGTAATTTTACATTTTGGCTTTTGCATTATTTTTTTACTTGTTTGGCCTCTATTTCAATTCTGAAAATGCTTTTATCTGTTTCCCTTAGACTTTCCCTTATGTTATATCTTCCCATATGGATTTACGAACTCTGATAAGGGAAAATACAAGACAAAGAAAATCCTATAAAACAGTATGACACAAAATAAAAGTGACATGGTGAACTGATTGAAATGCTTCTATATTTTTATTGGTTTAAAGGAGACACAACATGAATACCATTTACGCAGAATACAACATGTACCACAACAGCATTGACATTTATACAATATTTATTGTGTCAGGCACCATTGTTTTCAAACTGCATAACATCATCCGGCGGATTCAGAGCATACAAAAGTCCATACGGCGAGCTGTATTCCCATTTCACTGGGATACTGACAAGCGCCGGGTGGACATCCTGCCAACATTCCAGTATTAAGAGAACATTCCCGGTTTCTATACAGCGGTTAAATACAGACATATCATAATATTTATTGTGTCAGGCACCATTGTTTTTTCATTCTCGGCATTGGAAGAACTTCTGCATATCTTCTGGTGAAAGAAGAACATTTCAGTTCCATTCCTCTGCCAGCAGGAAGTCACGAATATTGCGGTGTTTGATTCCATCTCGGCTCATATCCAGTTCGTCCATCGTTACAACGTATTTCGGGAAATTGTCACGAACACCGGCAAACGCCCCAAACTCACGCTGGATGGTTTCCTCCGAGGCAAGTAGATAGGAAACCTGAACATACAGCTTTTTCCCATGATCTTCACATACGAAGTCAATCTCCTTGTCAGAGACTTTCCCAACAGTCACAGAATAACCACGGCGCAGCAGCTCCATGTAGACAACATTTTCAAGGACAAGGTTAATGTCCTTCATGTTGCCACCGTACACGGCTTCCCGGACACCATGATCTGCAACATAGTATTTCTCGTTGACGGTCAGGATTTTCTTTCCCTGGAGGTCTTGGCGCTTCACCTGATAAAACAGGAATGCGTCCGTGCAGGCTTTGATGTAGTTCAGTACCGTTTCTGGTGAAACGGAGCGCCCTTCACTTTTCAGATACTTGGAAATGGCTGTGGAAGAAAAGGTAGTGCCGATGTTGGAAGTTATATAAGCAATAATTCTCTCCAGCATATCCACATCACGGATATTGTTTCGCTTGATAATATCTTTCAGCTCTACGGAGTTGAACAAGTCCCGCAAATACTGACGACTGGCGGCATCGTCGTAGCGAAGGTTGCTCAAATAGGGCATTCCTCCCAGCGTCAGATATTTTGTAAAGCATTGTCTTTCGTCTGCACCTTCGTAAACGGTGTGATACAGCTCCATAAACTCTCTGAATGAAAACGGGTAAATCACGAACTCCACATACCGTCCGGCAAGATAAGTGGCAAGCTCACCGGAAAGCAGCTTGGCGTTGGAACCGGTAATGTATATATCACAATCCAGCTCCACCCGGAAAGAGTTGATACATTTTTCCCAATCAGCCACCTCTTGGATTTCGTCGAAGAACAGATAAACCTTGCCGCTGATTTCTTTTGTTCTGCGAAGGATTTCATCATGCAATGCAACAGCCGTACAAAGGTGTGCATTGCTCATGTTCTCAAAATTCAGGGAAATAAACTGTTCTGGTTGGACCCCGTTTTGGGCAAGTTCCTCTTGGATCAGGTTCAGCATGACAGATTTTCCACTACGGCGAATCCCTGTCAGAACCTTTATCAGCTCATTTCCGATAAAAGGACGAATACGGCTCATATAAATTTCTCGTTTAATCATGTAGACCAGCCTCCCTTCTGAAACTGTCTATATGGTACCACGGCTATAACTGATTTTCAATACCGCAAATCCAGTTTTATCAGATATAATTGATAAAATACGAATTTCGACACAATCAGACAGTTATACCGAACGAAGTTGGGCTATGCGTTTTTATTGTGTCAGGCAGCATTGTTTCATATTGAAATATAGTGTCTCTGTGCATGTTCTATATACCTCTGATTATATAATATTCAATTTATATAATCTCTCAAATGCTTTTTTATCAAAGTCTGCTTCTGTAATATATAGCTTTCTATCGCTATCAATGTCATTCTAACTCAATAGTCATATCAATTATACAATTAAAAGCAAAGATGCTGCTAACTGAATAACAACATCTTTGCTTGTTTAGAATGGGGATTATAAAATTTTAATGATAGTATACTGTGACATAAATATTTTTTAATGTTGCTGCTGCAACAGTTCCCGTTGAATACCTTGTAGATTCAAATTGAACATAATAATTTCCAACAGGGCTTAAATTATAATTGCCAAAATCTGCAAAAGTAAGAGAACTATTCCAACTTTTGCTGTCTGTATATCTGTCAAATGTGCCATCTCCATTATCCTCATCTTTAGCAACAAATAATTCGATGTTTCCACTACTTCCACTACTTTTTGTGGATGTAACCACTATTTTACTGATTGTGGAGCCTGACGGAACAGATGTGCTGCTGATTGTAAAAGAACCAAGAGCGGAAGTTGCCACTGTATCATTTGTTCCAAAAAAGGAATTTAACATTCCAACAGAATGTCGTGATGATCCAGAAGTTAATGCTGTCGGAGTTATTTCAAATGTCATTGTTTTCTCCGTCTCCGAATAATTTTCCTGAGTTTCTGCCGCAAAAGCTGTGACATTCATTGTAAAAAGCATGACAACACATACAATAATAGAAAAAAAACGTTTTCTCACAATGAATCTACCTCCATACTTTATGTAATCATCCCCATCTAAATATACTAAATTGAAAAATCAAATCTTCCACCGATTTTATTATCCTCTGGTTTGATAGAATTCCATTCAATATTTTTAATTTTATCCAAAAGTTCATCTTTTGAATTTGCTTGAACAGTAGCTTTTTTTACTTCAATTTGCTTTAATTGTTCCTTTTTCTTCGCCTCTTTCTTCTCCGCAGCTTTCTTTTCCTGAATTTTTTCAAGATATTCTTTCTGACTAGCTGATGTTTTTTCTAATTGAGCAAAGAATGTTGTAGTTCCATCACTATTAAAAGAAATACCAAACTTTGTTATTTTTGTATCAGTATCTGCACTGTTTTCTATTCCGTTTGTCTTACCAAATGCTCTTTCAAATCCAAACTGAGCATTGATTTCATCCGACATACGCAAAGCACCTTCAATACTATGCATCTTTTCAGCATAATATTTGGGATCGGATGCCATCTTCTCCATTTCTTCCTTTGAGAAAATAACCGTAAACTCTTTATCACTTTGTGCTAAAATATCTTTAGCATTATCACCATTTTCAAAATCTGCAACCATAAAGTCCATATCTGTTCTTGAGCCACGCATATCTTTAAGCATTTTTTGTGCCTCTTTACTTAGATTTTTTTCGGCTATACTTTCTGTCACATTTTTCTTGACCTTATCATTTTCTGTTGTTTTCGCTGTTTCTTTTTTCTTATCTACTGTACCTGCCTTGTAGGTATTCTGATAACTTCCATAAACAGTACCCGTTGTATTCACATTCATTGACATATCCTTTGTCCTCCTTCTCTGAATCCGTTCTTTATTATTTATTGTTTCTAATATTATATATCGGCTTTATTCCGAAAACTATAATCCTCCCTGTTATTTTTATCCCATGATTATTGAAAATCTAAAATTTGAAATTCACTCTTAAATCAGATTATGCATTAAATATTATTGCTATTGACAAACCACCTAAATATGAATTAAAAGATACTTCTTGCTCAACAGAAAAAAGCAGCCTATTGCAAGTTTATTGTGTCAGGCACCAATTGTTCCAATGCAATTTCGGCATTTTTATCGCAAACGAAGCGGCAGAAGAAAACCTGAAAAAGAAACGGGATGGCAGCAACAAGTATCTCTATGAACTTGACTTTTCTTCA